>Ga0228653_1000155_pt1 | contig 22587 bp, 20 predicted proteins | sample 65DmetaG_FD_182745 | JGI IMG/M metagenome (GOLD analysis project Ga0228653, IMG submission 182745) | Seawater microbial communities from Monterey Bay, California, United States - 65D | ecosystem: Environmental > Aquatic > Marine > Coastal | place: USA: California | collected 2016-11-02
GGTATCTTTTATTTTAAAATCTTTGATTCCGTCTGAAATTGGATCATTGAGGTCTAGAATATTAACTGTATAATCAATTTTTCCACCAGGGTGTTCAACCCATTGCCCTCCTATAATATATTGATATTCAGGATTTTTCCTAAAAGAATCTCCAAGACCACCGTGACAACCTGCTAGACCAACTCCTTTTTTTATAGCATTTTCTAAGCCAAGAAATTGTTCTTTAGTAATTTCTCCCATGGTCCAATATTGAATAATTAAATCTGTTGCATCCATTATTTTTTTATTGGTATAAACTTCCAAAGAATCTGAAAGTGTAATCTTAGCTCCTGCAGACTCCAACCATTTTGATACTTTAGCAACAAAAACAGCTGGTTGATGGCCCTTCCAACCTCCATAAACCATTAAAATATTTTTCCCTTTGAGTGAAGGTAATTGGTCTGGAGTTAGTGTGTTACCATTTTTACAACCAAACAAAAAAATTGTTGCAAAAATTAACACTGTAATATTGAATTTATTTTTAATCATTCTTCTTTTTTATTATTTATTGTTTTTTTAAGAATTAAATGAAATCAGTTTTGCTAAATTTACAGCTTATATTGTGAATGATTAGAATGATATGATTTATTTATTAAATTCTTAAAAGTTAAAAAATGTCTGAAAAAAAAGAACCAAATCTATTCAAATGGGGCCTAAAATACTCTTTGAGTGCCGCGGTAGCAGGAATACTTTGTTGTGTGGCTCCTGCTGTATTATTCATGTTTGGTCTCATGGGTGGTGTTTATGCTATTTCTTTTGCAGATTTTTTTTATGAAGAAGATGGCAGTACTGGCACAGGATCATTCATTCTAAGAGGTGTAGCGGTTATAATTGGAGTATATGGAATTTATGCTTATAGGAAAAAACAAAATCAATGTTCAATAGATCCAAATAGAAAACGTAAAAATTTAATCATATTAAGTTTAACAATACTAATTTTAGGAGTAGGTCTTTTTTTTACATTAGAGAAATGGTCTTCTTGGTATTTTGATAAATATATTGTTCCGGAACAACAAAAAGAATTAAAAATAACTCCTTAATTTTTAAATTCATTGTTCTTATTAAAATAACTTTCAAACCGGAATTATTAGTTTTTGTTTTCTTTATTTATATTTGAATGAATACACTAATTTAAATTAATGAATCCAATAATTAAGGTTATTATTCCTGCATATAACGAGGAAAAATCTATTACAAAGGTCATTAATGATATTCCAACAATAGTTGATGAAATTATTGTTGTTAATAATAACTCAACAGATAAAACTGAACAAAATGCTGCAGAAGCAGGGGCTACTATTTTAAAAGAGCCAAGGAAAGGTTATGGGTATGCATGTTTAAAAGGAATGGATTATATTGCTAATCAAAAGGCATCTCATTTTCCGGACATTATTGTTTTTTTAGATGGTGATTATTCTGATTATCCAGAACAATTAATACAACTTATTGCACCAATACTAAATGACAAAATTGATTTTGTGATAGGATCACGTGTAAAAAAATATAGAGAGACAGGCGCCATGACACCCCAACAAATTTTTGGTAATTGGTTAGCTACTTTTTTAATGACTATTTTTTTTGGTGCAAAGTATACAGATTTAGGTCCATTTAGGGCTATAAAATATGAGAAATTAATTCAACTAAAAATGGAAGACAAAACCTATGGATGGACAGTTGAAATGCAGTTAAAAGCAATTAAACAAAAACTTTCATACACAGAAATCCCAGTAAAATATAGAAATAGAATTGGAGTTTCTAAAGTTTCCGGAACATTAAAAGGGACTATATTTGCAGGTATAAAAATTTTAGGTTGGATCTTTAAATACAGTTTAAAATAATGGTTTTAGAATACATCATTATCACCATATATTCTTTAGCACTCATTCTTATCTTTATGTATGCGCTAGCCCAATTAAATTTACTATTTAACTACAAAAGCGCCAAAAAAAAAAAAGATACTTCACCAAAGTTTAATTTAAAAAATAATACAGAAATTCCTTTTGTAACTGTTCAACTTCCTGTATATAATGAGATGTACGTGATGGAACGTCTATTAAATAATATTGTAAAATTAGACTACCCTGTAGAAAAATTAGAAATACAAGTTTTAGATGACTCTACAGACCAATCAGTGATTACCACCATCGCACAAATTAAAGAGCTTCAAAAGACAGGAATTAATATTAGACATATCCGTCGAACTAATAGAAAAGGTTTTAAAGCTGGTGCATTAAAAGAAGGTTTAGAAATTGCAAAAGGTGAATTTATTGCAATTTTTGATGCAGATTTCTTACCACAAAAAAATTGGTTATTAGAAACTATACCCTATTTCAAAAATGATAAAATCGGGGTTGTTCAAACTCGATGGGGGCATATCAATAGAAATTATTCTACTTTAACTAAAATACAAGCCTTTGCTTTAGATGCTCATTTTACACTTGAACAAGTTGGTAGAAACACCAATGGACATTTTATTAATTTTAACGGAACTGCTGGTGTGTGGCGCAAGAAATGTATTTTAGATGCAGGGAACTGGGAAGGAGATACCTTAACTGAAGATTTAGACTTAAGTTATAGAGCTCAATTGAAAAAATGGAAATTTAAATATTTAGAGCATGTAAAAACACCTGCTGAACTACCTGTTATTATTAGTGCTGCAAGATCTCAACAATTTCGATGGAATAAAGGAGGGGCTGAAAACTTCCAAAAAATGATAAAACATATTTTATTAAACAATAATATTTCACTAAAAACAAAAATTCATAGTGTGTTACATTTATTAAACAGCTCTATGTTTCTAATGATTTTAATAGTCGCTATTTTGAGCATTCCAATGCTATACATAAAAAATGAATATCCTCATTTAAAATCTTATTTCTACATGATAAGTTTTTTTATTGTTAGCTCTTTAATTTTTTTCATATGCTACTGGTATATGTATAAAAAAAGTTATGGAGGTGGTATTAAAAGTTTTTTTAAATATACTGGGACTTTTTTCACATTCTTTTCTATTGCTATGGGATTCTCATTTCACAATAGTGTTGCAGTTTTAGAGGGGCATTTTGGAAAAAAAAGTGATTTTATAAGGACACCTAAATTTAATATTAAAACTCTTAAAGACACTTGGAAAAAAAACAAATATATCCACAAAAAAATCTCTACCAATACTATTGTTGAGGGGATTTTGACCCTATATTTTGCCTTCGGTATGTATAGTGCATTTGTGGTGGGAAATCAAGGAGGTGACTTTGGATTATTCCCTTTTCATTTGATGTTATTCCTTGGTTTTGGTTATGTTTTTTGGAAGTCAATTTTTTCTAGAGCTTAACCTATGTTACTACAACAAAAAAATAAAACAATTTTACTAACTATTCTTAGTGTTTTATTTTATTATCTAATGGCCTATAGCCTAGATAGAACAAACTTTTTACAACTAATAGCCCAGTACATTATTTTGTTTATTCCTTTTTTATACTTCATTAAAAAAGAAAAAAATAATTTTACATTTTTGGTAGTTATTGCCATTCTATTTAGGTTCATTTTCTTGATTGCTGTTCCAAATTTATCCCAGGATTTTTATCGATTTATATGGGATGGAAGAATGATTTTAAAAGGGCTAAACCCCTATCTTTACTTACCAGAAACTTTTATAAATGAAGGAAGCTTACCGATTCATCAAGCCATTGATTTGTATTCAGGGATGGGGTCTTTAAATGGAAGTCATTACACAAACTACCCCCCTGTTAATCAGTTAAATTTCTTGATTGCTGCCTTATTTGCTAATTCAAGTATCATTGGATCTATTGTTGTATTACGATTACAAATTATTTTAGCAGATATTGGAATTATTTATTTTGGAAAAAAATTACTAGAAAAGCTAAAATTGCCCGTTCATAATATCTTTTTATATGCTTTAAATCCATTTATAATTATAGAGTTGACAGGAAACTTACATTTTGAGTCTGTGATGATTTTTTTCCTAGTTTGGAGTTTGTATTTATTACTTCAAAAAAAATGGAGTTTCGCTGCGTTTAGCTTTGGCCTTTCTGTTGCTGTAAAATTAATTCCTTTATTATTATTACCCGTATTCTATCAATGGTTTATGAAAAAAAATAACTGGAAAAGTGTTGTTAAATTTTTGTCTTTTGGAGCCATCGTTATATTGTTAAATATAGTCCTATTTCTTCCTTTTATGTCGTCGAACTTAGTAAATAACTATTCAGATTCTATCGGATTATGGTTTCAAAAATTTGAATTTAATGCTAGTTTATATTACATCGCCAGAGAAGTAGGAACATTTTTTAGAGGCTATAATGAAATTGCTATTATTGGAAAAATAATTCCTGTAATAGTAGTTGTTGTTTTATTACTTATTACTTTTTTTAGAAAAAACAAATCACCTCAACAACTTATAACTGCTTTACTTATGGCAATTTCTTTTTATTATTTTACAACAACTACAATGCATCCATGGTATTTAGCAACATTGGTTATCTTATCTGTTTTTACCAACTATAGATTTCCAATTATATGGAGTTTTGTAATTATTTTATCTTATCAAGCATACGCTAACACCCCATGGCAAGAAAATATTTGGCTTATGGTTTTTGAATACTTTATTGTATATGGTTATTTAAGTTGGGAAATTATTCAAAATAAAAAGAAGTACTTTGTTAATTAAAAAAAGAATTTAGATACCTTATTATATTGTATCTCTAACACTTTTAAAATAAAATATTACAATGAATTTATCTAATGTAAAAATGATTGTTTCTGATATGGATGGAACCTTACTCAATTCTGAGGAAGAAGTAAGTACTCTATTTTTTGAACAGTTTGAGAAACTTAAAGCACTAAATATTCATTTTGTAGCTGCAAGTGGAAGACAGTATAATAGTATTGCTCAGAAACTTCATTCCATAAAGAATGAGATTACCATTGTTGGTGAAAATGGTGGGGTAATAAAAAAAGAAAATGAAACACTTCTTTTACAAACATTCGAACCACAAAAAGTTGTTGAGTTAATCCCTACTTTGAGGCAAATAAAAAATACCTTTATTATTTTATGTGGTGAAAATAAAGCTTTTGTGGAATCTAAAGACCCTAATTTTATTAGGATATTTCAAGAATATTATAATGCTCACGAAATAGTTGAAGACTTAACCTCTGTACCTCAGCATAATCCAATTATTAAAATCGCATTGTACCATTCTGAATCATCAGAACAATTTATTTATCCTTCAGTAAAACAATTTGAAGATATTTATTTATTAAAAATCTCAGGAAAAAACTGGTTAGACATTTCTAATCTCAATTCAAATAAAGGGACTGCTGTCAAATTTTTACAAGAGAAGATGAATATCAACCCCGAGCAAACGATGGTTTTTGGAGATTATTTAAATGATTTAGAAATGTTGGAGGCAGCAACTTTTAGCTTTGCTATGAAAAATGCTCATGAGAAAGTTAAGAAAACTGCCCGTTTTATAACAGAAAACAATTCTAATTTAGGGGTTGAAAAAATCATAGAACAAGTAATTAAAGCCAATACAAACTAATCGTCAAAAGAAACTGTGCTCTGTCGTTCTCTATTTATGTTTAATTTAGTAATATCTGGCCTAGAATAATGACCAACAACATCAAAATTTTGACGCTCTTCTAAGACCCGAGAAAAGTCTAGAGTTTCATAAAATATTCCCTCTTTATTAATAACTGGTTCCAAAATCCATTCTCCATCTGGCCCTGCTATACAAGAACCTCCATTAACTAAAATTTCAGGGGCGTTTTTTATAATTTCATCAACATGTGGTGTCTCAGAAGGAAAATTTGATTTTTTCATTAAACTTGAAACAGAAATTACAAATGACCGAGATTCTCTAGCAATAAAGCGAGTAATATCTTTTGTGTTGTGGTCACTTCCTGGCCAAACTGCCACATGTAAATCCTCTCCTTGACCATACAATGCAGCTCTAGGTAATGGCATCCAATTCTCCCAACAATTTAAACCACCTATTGTAAAGTTTTTTAAAGGATGAACTTGTAATCCATGACCGTCTCCTGGAGCCCAAGTTAGACGTTCATCATAAGTTGGTTGTAATTTTCTATGTACTGATTTTATGACTCCTTCTTGATTTATGTAGACCAAAGATGCATAAATACTATGCCCTCCTCTATTCTGAGCACGCTCTATGATTCCTAGGTATATGGCCATTTTGTATTCTTTTGCAAGGTTACATATGGTGTCTAACTCACCTTTTTCAATGGTAATTGAATTTTGGACATAATGGGCATGAATTTCCTTTTGAACAGAAGAATTCCATGTTGCACCATTGGTTAATCCAATCCAAAATGGGTAACCTGGAAGTAATGCTTCTCCGAAAACAATTAACTCTGCTTTTTCTTTTGAAGCATTTTCAATAGTATTTTTAATTTTTTCAATGGTCTGTTTTTTATCTAACCAAATAGGAGATATTTGAGCCAAGGCTACTTTGAGAAAATTAGATGTATTCATGATTAGGAATTTTTTGATTCTAGTTAATATTTAATTCTACAACTACGCCCTCATTAGATCTAATATTAAATACGGTTTGGTCTTCAAAAATTAAATATTGTCCTTTTATACCTACTAACTTTCCAGAATAATGTTGATCTTTTACAATGTTTAAACTTTTTGGTTTTTCTGGATATTGATGCACTGGGAAATTAATTAAGGTTAATGAATTATTTTCAATAAAAAATTCTCTTGCTTCCTCAGGGATGAAAGGACGTAATTTATTTTGCCATTCCTTCAAATCAGCCTTTTCAATATCATTTTTCAACATTTTTCTCCAATTAGTTTTATCAGCAACATGATTTTTAAGTGCTACTTCAGTTATACCAGCTAAATATCTATTTGGAACTTCTACAATTTCTATAGCTTCATGAGCTCCTTGATCTATCCAACGCGTTGGTACTTGTTGCTTCCTTGTAACCCCAACTTTTACATTGCTAGAGTTTGCTAAATATACTATATGAGGTTGAAGTTGGACAGATTTTTCATAAGCTAAATCTCGATCTTCCTTTCCTAAATGAGCTGTACTTAATTCGGGTCTCATAATCCAATCTCCTGCACTTGGGGTTTCAAAAAAACATGATTTACAAAATCCTTGACGATAAATTTCTTTATCTGAATGGCAATTCATGCAACTATATTTTAAAAATTTTAAATCTAACTCTCTGTTTAATAATTGATTAACGTTTATAAAATCAGATTCTAGGTCTAAATAATATTGGATTACTTCATTGTTTTCAGTAAACATTTTTTTTAAAACTCCTTGGTATTGCATCTAAAATATTTTTCTATTTTTAACTCTAAGTAGTAAGCATCACACAAACTTACGGAAAAATCATTTTACAAAACTCTGAATCATTATGGCAATTCCATTTGTTAATTCAATTATTTCGTGGTTTCTCAAAAAGAGAAAACATCAAATGGAGTTGTTCATTAAATACCCTATTGATGTTCAAGAGGAATTATTATTTCGTTTACTTCAATCTGCTAAAGACACTGAATTTGGCAAGAAGTCTAATTTTTCATTCATTAATACCTATAAAGATTTTGCGAACAAAGTTCCGATTCAGCAATATGAAAGTATAGAACCCTTAATTGAGAGATGTAGAAAAGGAGAACAAAATTTATTTTGGCCAACACAAATTAAATGGTTTGCAAAATCCAGCGGTACAACCAATGCTAAAAGTAAATTTATTCCTGTAAGTGATGAAGCTATTGAAAATTGTCATTTAAAGGCCGGAAAAGATATGTTGTGTTTGTACATCAACAACAATGAAGAAACTAGACTTTTTAATGGAAAAGGATTACGTCTAGGTGGAAGTGCTGCTATTTATGAAGACAACAATTCATACTTTGGAGATTTATCTGCTATTATTATTGAAAATATGCCTTTTTGGGCAGACTTTAGTTCAGCTCCAAGCCAAGAAGTAGCTCTAATGAGTGAGTGGGAAACAAAAATGGAAGCAATAATTAATGAGACTATTAATGAAGACATTACGAGTCTGGTGGGGGTACCCTCTTGGATGTTAGTTCTTTTAAATAAAGTTTTAGAAAAAACAGGTAAATCTAATATTCTAGAAGTTTGGCCTAATCTAGAGGTGTATTTTCATGGAGGGGTAAATTTTAATCCCTACAGAGAACAGTATAAAAAGTTAATTCCCAAAAAGGATTTTAAATATTACGAAACGTATAATGCATCTGAGGGATTCTTTGCCTTACAAGATGAAGATGGTAGTCTAGATCTTCTTTTAATGCTTGATTATGGAATATTTTATGAATTTATCCCTATGAGTGAATATAATGGTGAAAATTCTTCAGCTATCCCATTATCTAAAGTAAGACTTCATGAAAATTATGCTGTTGTAATTACTACAAATGGTGGATTATGGCGGTATTTAATTGGTGATACGGTTAAGTTTACTTCATTGAGTCCATATAAAATTAGAATTACAGGAAGAACTAAACATCATATTAATGTATTTGGAGAAGAACTAATTATTGAAAATGCTGAAGAAGCTTTAAAGCTAGCTTGTAAAAAAACAAAATCAACAATTACAGATTATACTGTAGGGCCAATTTTTATGGATGGCAAAAAACAAGGAAGTCATGAATGGGTGATTGAATTTGCAAAAGCTCCACAGAATTTAAACTACTTCACTGAATTACTAGACAATGCTTTAAAATCTATAAACTCCGATTATGAGGCAAAGCGCTACAATAATATGACTTTAGCTATGCCAAAAATTCACAGTGTGAAAAAAGGATTGTTTTATTCTTGGTTAAAGAAAAAAGGAAAATTAGGCGGACAACATAAAGTTCCTAGGTTATCTAATAAAAGAGATTTTATTGAAGAACTATTAAGTCTCTAAATCTTTCTTTCTACTACGTAGTTAATCATCTTAATTAATGATGTCTTATAATCAGAATCTTGGAAATTCTCTAAAATTGCCAATGCCTTAGTTTTATAATCTACCATTTTTTTTATGGTGTACTCGATACCTCCACTTTTTTTAACAAAAGTAATAACCTCTTTTACTCGTTTTTTTTCTTTGTTGTGCTTTTTAATAGAATTAATTAACCAGGCCCTCTCTTTTTTGGAGCAAGTATTTAAGGTGTAAATTAGAGGTAAAGTCATTTTTTGCTCCTTAATATCTATTCCAGTAGGTTTTCCAATTTTTTCTTCAGAATAGTCAAATAAATCATCTTTTATTTGAAATGCCATCCCAATATACTGACCAAATTTTCTCATTTGTTGAACTGTATCTTGATTGGCTCCAACTGAAGCTGCTCCTATTCCACAACAAGCTGCAATTAATGTGGCTGTTTTCTGGCGAATAATTTCGTAGTAAACATCTTCAGTAATATCTAGTTTTCTAGCCTTTTCTATTTGAAGCAATTCTCCTTCACTCATTTCTCTAACAGCTATAGATATTAGTTTTAATAGATCAAAGTCTTCATTGTCTATGGAGAGTAATAATCCTTTAGACAACAAATAATCTCCTACTAAAACTGCAATTTTATTTTTCCATAACGCATTTATAGAAAAAAAGCCTCTTCTTCTATTACTATCATCTACGATATCGTCATGAACAAGAGTTGCAGTGTGTATTAATTCTACTATAGAAGCTCCTCGATACGTTCTTTGATCAAAACCTCCATTGGAAACCATCTTAGCAACTAAGAAAACAAACATTGGGCGCATTTGCTTTCCTTTCCTTCTTACTATATAATAGGTAATTCTATTAAGCAAGGGCACCTTGGAAATCATGGAATCTTTGAACTTTTCTTCAAAGCGCTCCATCTCTTTTTGAATGGGTTTTTTTATTTCCTCAACAATCTTCATTAAAACTATAATTTCATAAAAAGTAACTAAAAATTAGATTACGATTTATTGGCTAACTGACCACATGCTGCATCTATGTCTTTTCCTCTAGATCTTCTCACGTTTACAACAATATCATGCATTTCAAGGTTAGATATATAGTTATCTATAGCTCTTGAAGTAGCTTGTTGAAAGTCTCCATCATCTATGGGGTTATATTCAATTAAATTAACTTTACAAGGAATTAATTTACAGAAATTAATAAGTGCATTAATATCCTCTTTTTTATCGTTAATTCCATCCCAAACAATATATTCATAGGTAACCACTCGTTGTGTTTTTTCAAACCAATATACCAAAGAGTCTCCCAAATCTTTTAATGGAAATGTTTCATTAAATGGCATAATAGATGTTCTTACGCTATCTATTGCTGAATGTAAAGAAACGGCTAAATTAAATTTCACCTGATCATCAGCCATTTTTTTTATAATTTTAGGAATACCAGAAGTAGAAACCGTAATTCTTTTAGAGGACATGCCTAGACCTTCAGGAGATGTTATTTTATCAATTGACTTGATTACATTATTATAATTCATCAAAGGTTCTCCCATACCCATAAATACAATGTTCGATAGTTTACGATTATGATATAATTTACTCTGTTTGTCTATCGCTACAACTTGATCATAAATTTCATCAGGATTCAAGTTTCTCATTCTTTTTAGTCTTGAAGTAGCACAGAATCTACAATCTAAACTACAACCAACCTGACTTGACACACAAGCTGTGGTTCTTTTCTCTGTAGGTATTAAGACAGATTCTACAATAAAACCATCATGCAAACGAATTCCATTCTTAATGGTTCCATCTTTACTTCGTTGCATTGAATCTACTTCTATATGATTAATAACAAAGTTTTCTTTCAACATTTCTCTTGTTGCAATAGAAATATTTGTCATGGTATCAAAATCGTGTAGAGATTTACTCCATAACCATTCAAATACTTGATTTCCTCGAAAAGCTTTATCACCATTTTCTACAAAGAAGTTTCTCAACTGCTCTTTTGTTAAAGATCGAATATCTTTTTTCTTTGGCTTCATCTATAATTTATAAGGTATTTGAATATACAATTTAAGTTTTCCTCAAATAATTATACAAAAATACAAAAACCTCATAGCATGGCTATGAGGCTTTTGATTTTATAATTTTTAACTGCACTAAATAATTAACATTGCATCACCATAAGTATGAAACTTATACTCTTCTTTAACAGCTATTTTATAAGCTTCCATTAAAAAATCATATCCTGCAAAAGCAGCAGCCATCATCATTAATGTAGATTTTGGTGAATGGAAGTTTGTAATCATAGAATTTGCAATACTAAAATCATACGGCGGAAAAATGAATTTATTAGTCCAACCTGTATAACTATTTAATTTGGAACTAGCCGAAACAGAAGATTCAACAGCACGCATTACCGTGGTTCCTACCGCACAAATTCTCCTCTTATTAGCGATAGCGTCATTAATTAACTGAGCTGTTCCTGAAGGAATAATAATTTGCTCAGAATCTGTTTTGTGTTTTGATAAATCTTCAACTTCAACTGGGCTAAAAGTTCCAAGGCCAACATGAAGTGTTAATTCACCAAAATCTACCCCTTTAATTTCTAAACGTTTCATTAAGTGTTTGGAAAAGTGTAATCCTGCAGTCGGAGCTGCAACAGCTCCTTCATTTTTTGCAAAGATTGTTTGATAGCGTTCTTTATCAGAGGGCTCTACACCTCTCTTTATATATTTTGGTAAAGGCGTCTCCCCTAATTCTAATAATTTCTCTCTAAATTCCTCATAATCTCCATCATATAAAAAACGAAGGGTACGACCTCTTGAAGTCGTATTATCAATAACCTCCGCAACTAAACTATCATCTTCTCCAAAAAATAATTTATTCCCAATTCTAATTTTCCTTGCTGGATCTACTAAAACATCCCATAATCTATTTTCAGCATTTAATTCTCTCAATAAAAATACTTCAATCCTAGCTCCAGTTTTTTCTTTATTTCCATACATTCTTGCTGGAAAAACTTTAGTGTTGTTTAACATCAAAACATCACCTTCATCAAAGTAATTGATAACGTCTTTGAATGTTTTGTGTTCTATAGTTTGATCTTTACGATTTAAAACCATTAAACGAGACTCATCTCTGTGTTCGGCTGGATATTCTGCCAATAGTTCTTCTGGCAATTCAAAGTTAAAATTGGATAATTTCATGTGTACTTAGTATTATTTTTTAAAAATTCATGAGTAATTTATCTTTTACTATTTAATGGCATAGCATTCATAAAAAAGATGAATTACAAATGTAGTTTAAGGGTAGCGGCGGCAAATATACGATTTGAACTAAGGGGATGTCAAGTATTTGACTATTTAATTTATACTTTATTCAATTGAAAACCTATTTTCTCCATATCTCTCCAAAAATTACGATATGATTTTGTAACTACATCCGCATCTAAAATTTCAATAGGAATTATTATTGCCAAAGGGGCAAAAGCCATAGCCATTCTGTGATCGTTATAGGTCTCTATTGAAACATTAGGGACCATTTCTACACTTCTTTTTAAATGAAGGCTATTAGGAGTAACCGATATATTAGCCCCTAATTTAGTAAGCTCTGTATGAAGAGCCTCCAATCGATCTGTTTCTTTTATCTTTAAAGTATGTAAGCCCGTTAATTCACATGAAATATTCAATCCAAAACATGTTACTGCAATGGTTTGTGCTATATCTGGAGCTTTATTTAAATCAATTTTAAGGTATTCCTTATTGGGTTTTCTAGTTTTTCTTAGGAGGATACTATTTGTTTCATATACAGTCTCGACACCAAAAAATGTATAAATATTTGCTAGAACAGCATCACCTTGTAAACTTTCTTTTTTATAGGACGATAGTCGGATTTCAGAACCAACATTGCTTAAAGCAGTTATTGAGTAAAAATAAGAAGCCGAACTCCAATCAGACTCAACTTGTAGAGTATGTTTTTTTACTTCTACAAAGGGATCAACTTGAATGATCTGATCCTCAAAAGAAGTAGTAATTCCAATTTGTTTTAACAAATTTAGGGTCATATTAATATAAGGAATAGATGTAATTTCACCCAGTAACTCAACACGCAAACCCTTGGGAAGGCTTGGTGCTATAAGTAATAAAGCCGAAATATATTGACTACTTATATTCCCATTAATTTTTACCGTGTCTTCGAAAAGTTGTTTCCCAATAATTTTTATTGGTGGGAAACCTTCATTTTCAAGATAAGAAATCTCAGCTCCCAATGCTCTTAGTGCCTGTACCAAAACTTTAATCGGCCTTTGATGCATTCTCTTTGAACCAGATAAAACAGTGGTTCTTTTTTGTTGAATAGCAAAAAAAGCAGTTAAAAATCGCATGGCAGTTCCAGCATGCCCAACATTAATATTTGTATCTTGAGATGAAAGCGCATGCTGTAAATGATGAGTATCATCTGAATCTGATAAGTTATTTATGGTAATTTCTCTAAATAATTTCTGTAAAACTAATATTCTATTTGATTCACTTTTAGATCCTGAAATAAAAATATCTTTCTTAATATGCTTACTGTCAATTCCTTTGATACAAATTTTCATAATCTACTTGGTCTCATTTTAAATTCTTAAATTTAAGCTCCAAAAATAAATACACATGAAAAAACTATTTTTTGTCTTTCTATGCCTTCTTTTTTCTGAGGGATACAAAGTTAACGCTCAAAAGAATACTACCAAATATTCTGAAGATTTTTATAATGCTACCGAATGGAGAAATATTGGCCCATTTAGAGGTGGAAGAAGTGCTGCTGTAACAGGAGTCGCTGGAAAAGCAAATCTATTCTATTTTGGATCTACCGGAGGAGGAGTTTGGAGAACCACAGATGCAGGAAATACTTGGGAGAATATCTCAGATGGATTTTTTGGCGGATCAGTAGGTTCTGTTGCGGTAAGCGAATGGGATAATAATGTTATTTATGTTGGGAACGGAGAGAAAACAGTTCGTGGAAATGTTTCCTCAGGTGACGGAATTTGGAAATCTGTAAACGCGGGAAAAACATGGGAACCTATGGGATTAAAAAATGCCAGGCACATTCCAAGAGTTCGTATTCATCCTAAAAATCCCGATATTGTGTATGCTGGAGTAATGGGAGACCTCTATAAATCGTCTCAAGAAAGAGGTGTCTATAAATCTACAAATGGAGGTAAAACTTGGAGTAAGAAATTATTTGCAAATAAAGATGCTGGAGTTGTAGATTTAATTATAGATCCAAATAATCCAAGAGTACTATATGCAACTACATGGAATATTAGAAGAACTCCTTACAGCTTGTCTAGTGGAGGAGATGGATCTGCTTTATGGAAAAGTACTGACGAAGGTGAAACTTGGACTAATATTTCTTCACACAAAGGATTACCAACCGGTCTTTGGGGAATTAGTGGGGTTACGGTATCTCCAGTAAATTCAGATATTGTTTGGGCATTAATTGAAAATAAAAAGGGAGGAGTTTATAAATCTACTGATGCTGGTAAAACTTGGAAACTTGTAAATAGTGAACGAAAATTGCGTCAAAGAGCATGGTACTATACACGTTTGTATGCAGATACTCAAGATGAAGATATACTTTATGTATTAAATGTAAGATATCACAAATCTACAGATGGTGGAAAAACATATAAGACATTTAATGCACCTCATGGAGATCATCACGATTTATGGATTGCTCCCGAGGACAATCAGCGCATGATTATTGGAGACGACGGTGGTGCTCAAGTTTCATTTGATGCAGGAATAAATTGGTCTACCTATATGAACCAACCAACATCTCAATTCTATAGAGTTACTACAGATAATCATTTTCCTTATCGTATTTACGGAGCACAGCAAGATAACTCTACAGTTAGAATAGCTCATAGAACTCAAGGAAGATTTATTAGCGAATCTGATTGGGAGTCTACCGCAGGTGGAGAAAGCGCCCATTTGGCTATAGACCCTACTAATAATGATATAGTTTATGGGGGAAGTTACGGTGGATTACTAACTAGAAAAAATCATACTACTGGTGAAACAAGAGCCATTAATGTTTGGCCAGATGACCCAATGGGACATGGAGCTGAAGATTTCAAATATCGTTTTCAATGGAATTTTCCAATCATGTTTTCCCCAAATCACAAGAATAAATTGTATGCAGCGTCTAACCATCTACATATGACTACGAATGAAGGGCAATCTTGGGAGATAATCAGTCCAGATTTAACTAGAAATGACCCTAGTACTTTAAAATCTTCTGGGGGACCAATTACAAAAGACAACACAGGTGTAGAGTACTATGCCACTATTTTTGCAGTGAATGAATCTAAACAAGAGGATGGCTTAATATGGACTGGATCTGATGATGGCTTAGTTCATGTAACCAAAGACGGAGGAAAAAACTGGACAAATGTAACTCCTAAAAAAATGCCTGAATGGATGATGATTAATTGTATTGAAATAGATCCATTTACAAAAGGAGGAGCATACGTAGTAGGAACAAAATATAAGTCTGGAGACTACTTACCTTATATCTATAAAACAGAAAATTACGGAAAAACTTGGAGACAGATTACTAATGGAATTGGTGCTGAAGATTTTACACGTGCTCTGAGAGCAGATCCTAAGCGTAAAGGATTGTTATATGCTGGAACCGAAAGAGGTATGTATATTTCTTTTGATGATGGCTCTAATTGGGATAAATTTCAATTGAATTTACCAATTGTTCCTATTACAGATTTAGCAATTAAAAATGATAATTTAATTGCTGCAACACAAGGGAGATCATTTTGGATGATTGATGATTTAACTCCATTACACCAATTAAATCCTAGCCTTTTACAAGAGGATGTTATTTTATTTAAACCTCAAGATAGTTACAGAATGGGTGGTGGAAATGGAAGAACGTCTAAAACTTTGGGGACTAATCACCCTGGTGGAGTTGCTATCAATTTTTTCATCAAGGAAAAAGAAGCAAATAAACCTGTTTCTCTCCATATTTTTGACAGCAATAATAGTTTAATTAAAACTTTTAGTACAAAACCAAATAAAAAGAATAGAGAAGAAAAACTTAGGTTAGAAAACGGCAATAATATTTTCTATTGGAACATGATGTATCCTGGTGCTGAAAAAGTAAAAGGAATGATTTTATGGTGGGCATCTTTGGATGGTCCAATGGCGTTACCTGGAAATTATAAAGTAACCTTAACGATGGGAGATATATCAAAATCTCAAAATTTTACAATCTTAAAAAATCCAGTTTCCGAAACTACTTTAGCAGATGCAACTGCACAATTTAATTTCATTAATGAGATTAATACCAAAGTAACAGAAATTCACAAAGCATTAAAGAATGTAAAAAAAGTTAGAGCTCAAGTAAAATCTCTTGAAAAATCAATTCAGGGTGAAGAGAAACATGAAGAATTAATTAACTATGCAAATGACTTACTAGAGGAAATGACCTCCATTGAAGAAACTTTATACCAAACTAAAAGTAAGAGTAATCAAGACCCTTTAAATTTCCCAATTAGATTGAATAATAAACTAGCCCATTTAAATTCTCTAACTAGAATTGGCAGTTATGCTCCAACACAGCAAGCAATAGATTTTAAAAATGAAATCAATAAAGAGATTGATCAAGAATTGGCTAAACTCTATGACTTATTTAACAATAAAGTTAAAGTCTTAAATCAAAAAGTAAAAGACAGTCAAATAGATTTAATTCAATTGGACTGATTGTCTTCTTAACTCATTAAAAAAAGCGACTTTTAGTCGCTTTTTTTAATGAGTATAAGGTAATTAAATATCGAAATTGATTATTCATAATTACATCATTTCATATTCTTATTCGAAACATAGATGCCATAAATAAAACCAGCTATAACTTTACTTGAAAAAAATCGTATCCATTGCTGATTCCCAAAGTTTTTATCAAAAACCGCTTCCCAATTCCCTGAAAAAAGATCTGAAAAACTATTAAAAAACAATGAAATTACAGTCAAAATACATATGAATACAATTCCAATTTTTACAGCATTTACCCAAAAAATAGAATTTTTAATATTTTTAGATAGGGCCATATTATTGGAGTTTTTTATTGTTTTGATGACGAGTATGATCACGCTTAGTTTTGATGTCTAACTTTTTATTAAAGGAATCCTCTAAATTAATACCTGTTTGATTGGCTAAGCATAGAACAACAAATAATACGTCTGCTAGTTCTTCTCCTAAATCTTTTCCTTTGTCAGATTCTTTTTCAGATTGTTCACCATACCTTCTTGCAATAATTCTAGCTACCTCTCCTACCTCTTCTGTAAGTTGTGCCATGTTGGTTAGCTCATTAAAATAGCGAACACCATGATTTTTAATCCAATTATCTACTTGTTGTTGTGCGTTTTTTATATTCATCTTTAGATTCCAATAGTTAAATGTAAAATTATGTTGTTTCTAAATTAAATTCAATTGAGCCTCTTATCAAATCTTTTTTAGAATTTATCTCATTTTTTTTAGTAAAGTTAAAAATTTATCTCTCATAATCTCTTTTGCTCCGAGAGTTTTCAGATGATCATTGTATACCTGACAATCAATTAATTGATATAAATTGGATTGAACCATATGAATAAATGCAACTTTTGAAGCATTTGAAACTTTAGAAAACATGCTTTCACCACAAAATACATCCCCAATTTTGAGCCCATACAACCCGCCTACAAGAATTTTTTCATTTTTATCTTGCTCACTCAAATCTGTATTTGGCAACCAAACTTCAATTGATTTTGCAATACCTTTTTTAAAAAGTTTTATGTAAGCTTGCTCCATTTCATTTGTAATCCAAGTTCCAAAACCATCTTTACGAGCTGAAGTTTTACATTGAGATATCACTTCTTCAAAAGCTTCATTTTCTGTAATTATAAATTTTTCTTTTTTAAGAATACGTTTCATTGATTTAGAAACTTTTAAATCATCAGGAAATAAAACCATTCTTTTATTAGGACAATACCATACGATAGGTTCATTTTCAGAATACCAAGGAAAAATACCGTTTTGATAGGCATAAATTAATCGATCTGGGTGTAAATCACCCCCTAAAGCAATGATGCCATCTTTGCGAATTGACTCATACGATGGAAATTCTATTTTTTCTGTTAGCCAAATCATTAATTTTAAAATAATAAGATGCCAATAATATAAATTATACTTCCTACAAGCATGGCAAATAAAGTGTAAGGCAATATCTCTTTCGCTTTTAGTTTTGTGATTCCTAATAGAGGTAAAGCCCAGAAAGGCTGTAGCATATTAGTGATTTGGTCTCCATAAGCTAAGGCCATAATTGCTTTGTTTAAAGGAACACCTAATTTCAAAGCTGACTCTAGAACTATAGGTCCTTGAATCACCCACTGCCCTCCTCCACTTGGCACAAAAATATTCACCAAACCTGCACTAAAAAAAGTAACAATGGGTAAAGTTGTCTCAGTTGAAAAAGACACAAAGAAATCCGAAATTTGTGCTACCATTCCACTAGAACTCATAACCCCCATAATTCCAAAATAAAGGGGAAATTGAATTAAAATACCAGAAATATCTGAAATAGATGCAGCAACCGCTCCAGTGAAATTCTTGAAACTGCCATGAAATAAAATACCCAAACCTAACATCAAAAAATTAATAAGATTTGGAGTAATTTTTAAAACTTTAATCGCATCAAAATATCGATAAAAAAAAGTGATAATGATTAATAATCCAAAACTGGTAGCTAAAATTCTTGAATTATCTAACTTGTCTATTTTTGTTGATGTGTTTTCAGCATGATGCATTTTATATCGCGAAAGATTAATTTCTGTGGGTTTAGAATTTTTACCTAAAACATAAAACATCCCACTAATTACAACAAGTATTGTCAGAAAAATTAATAGGTTAGAAAAACTAAAGATGGTTTGACTAAAATCTATAGATGAGGGAACTTTATGCATAAGCTCAAAAGTGTTATTTGACATCATAGCAGTAAGATGTCCAACTTCATTAATTTTTATTGGAGCAGACCCTGAAATTCCACCATGCCAGACCATCATCCCCATATACCCTGAAGCACCAACTATAGGATAATTTAATTTTAAATTATTCTGCTGAGCATGTTCTGCTATTTTTCGAGCTAACAAAGCCCCAAAAATAAGTCCCAAACCCCAATTAAAAAAAGCAACCAACATGGTTAAACAAGCTACAATAGCAGCACTTGAAGCTGTATCGTTACAATATCTAGTAATTTTCATTATTAAATTACTAACAGGCTTACTTAGAACCAAAACATGTCCTAATACTAAAATTAACATCATTTGATAAGCAAACTCCAACAAATCACTAGACCAAATTCCGTTTTCCCAATATTGTAATAGCTCTATTGCATAATCTCCAAAACCAATCGAATTGGGTTTTGTAAAAAATAATGCTAAGACAATAGTTAGAATGGTTAAAAGAACAGCAATTGTAAATGGTGAGGGTATAAATTTCTTAAAAAAAATCTCAATTGCTTTCGTAATATTCATAATAGATATTTTAAAAGCTAAAATATAAAGAAAAGTTAATTATTTTATTTTCTATTTCTAAAGAGACGATTACTTCTTATTTTTGGGGCCCTTAAGCTATGAAGAAAAGAAAATCAAGAACAAAATTACTACACCAGTATTATAGGTATACTGGCTTTTATACCTTTATTGGTGACACTTTAAAAAAAGCACTAATTCCAGCAATTCTAATTATATTTGGGCTGTATCTAGTTAACGAATATGTATTCACAATTGATGATGGTTTAGAGTTTCTTACTCAAAAATTTTCAAGAATTGGGATTCTTATTGTATTTTTTATATCTGAGACATTACTTGGATTAATTCCTCCAGAAATTTTTATTGCTTGGTCAAAAAAAACAGCATCACCAATTGTAAACTTATCAATTTTGGCAACACTTTCTTACACTGGTGGAATTTTGTCTTATTTTATTGGAAAAACAACTCTAAAAATTAAAAGCATAAAAAATTATTTAGAATTAAAGATGACAAAACATCTAAAAAACACAGGGAAATGGGGTGGTTTTTTAATTCTTATTGGCGCTCTTCTTCCTGTTCCTTTTTCAATTACTTGTGTAGCTGCAGGAATGATTAAATATCCTTTGAAAGGGGTGGTTTTATTTGGCTTATTTCGTTTTGCTAGATTTGCATTATATGCATGGGCAATTTTTAACGTAGTCAATTAAAAACAATTATCTTTATCCCATGGGATTAACAAACAATGATATTTTTAAAAAATTACGAGTTGCTCACAAACTTCGTGATAACGATATTGTAGACATCTGTAAACTTGTAGATTTTAAAGTTTCAAAAAGTGAACTAGGTGCTTTTTTTAGAAAAGAAGACCACCCGAAATATATGGAATGTGGAGATCAAATTTTACGTAACTTTTTAAATGGATTAATTATTCATCTTCGTGGACCAATGCCACCCAAAAAATAGTAATCAACTTTTATTGGTTTTTGACAACTGTTTTAAAATCTGAAACTACCTTGTTTATTACATCATCTATCCTTTTTTCATCATTGTTATAATGAAGTTCTACTGATTTTTTTTCAGGAAACTGCTCAATCATAACAGTTGTAGAAGGAAAAGCAAAATCTACTCCAAGTTCTTTTGCTAACTTTACAATGGCAATATGAATTTGATGTCTTGACTTTTGCTCACTAGACCAAGCTAGATTTTTAAGATACATGTTCATCATTATCAATAATGCAGAATCTCCAAAACCTGTAAACTCTACATTATAAGAATCTGATTTTGTATCTGGATGTGCTTTAATAATTGCACGAACCCCTTTTACAAAAGCTTCAATTAATTCTGGCGGAGTATCATATCGTAAACCTAATTGAGTATTGTAGCGTCTAAAAAGTCTTAACCCGCTATTATTAATAACTAATTCAGACAGTCTACTGTTTGGAATTTGAAAAATAGAGGTATCTGCTGCTCTAATTCTAGTAGATCTAAATCCAACCTCTTCAACAGTTCCTACAACCTCACCCGCCGAAATCCAATCACCAATATGAAAAGGTTTATCAACAAAAATCATAACGGTTCCTATAAGATTCTTAACTGTGTCTTGTGATGCAAATGCTAGAGCTAAACCTCCAATCGAAGCACCTGCCAAAATGGTAGCAGCATCAACACCAAAAAGAAGTAGTACTTTAAAGGCTCCAATAATAAAAATAATTACCGTTGAGAAATTTCTTAAAATTGGGGTTAGTTGGTCATCTAACTTACCTTCCGTTTTTTGAGTATAGGCTTGATAAAAACTAATTAAAACTTGTGCTAATTTTAAGAATACATAAATCCAGAAAACTGTAGATGCTATATTAATACCTAAAAATATCCATCTGTTAATTTCTAATCCAAATTGTAACGATGGTAGAACCATATCTAACAATTCAATGGCAATCAATAAGCTTATTGGATGAGCTAATTTTTTAAGCGTTTCATTAACTTCATCACTATTTTTAATGTATTTGTAAAGAATTCTCTTCAAAAATAAAAATGCAAGTTGCTTGGCAATCATAAACACAACAAATGCGAGTACAATTAAAAGTAAAAAAGATATATACTGCCAAATCTCAATAGAAAATATTTTTTTATGTCCAGCCCCAGGAATACTGTTTTGAATTTTGTCAATATACCATGGAAATATTTCTGCATATAATACATCTAAATTTTGAATGGTCTCTGATGAATAATACCATGACTTGCCGTACTTCTCTAGAGAAACCAATGGCATACGTTCTGGAAATAAGATAAGTTTATGCTGGGCTACAAAAGAAATGGTATCTGTAAACATAGAATCATTAGAAATTCTATTAAAATCTATTCTTAATCCTTTACCGTCTAAAATCCTTTTGATTTTAACAACTGCCTCTATGGCTTCTTTTTCATCTAAACCATAAATAGTTTTTGCAGCTTCCTCAGGTTGATAGGAAGTTGCTTGCAGAAAATACATATGAGTGTAAACAGCAGCTCTAGGATTTGATAAGTCTACCTCTGGTGCTTTTTGCCCAAATGAATAACTAAAAACAAATAGCAGTAAAAACAGGATATTTTTCATATGTGAATTATTAATTACTTAATAAATTAAATTCAAATTTAAACCTTTTATAATTTCATAGCCAAAAATATCATAAATAGTTTAGTTGGTAGTTCTAGATTATTTATTCCTTAAACCAACTAGAATATTCTATATAGTTGTTTGCAATTCTATCTATTTCATCAGAAATTAATTCCTTTGAAATATTTTTGATCTTTTTAGCTGGAACTCCAGCATAAATAGATCCACTCTCTACATGTGTGTTTTTTGTAACTATGGCCCCTGCAGCTATAATTGAATTACTTTCTATAACACAATCATCCATAACAATGCTTCCCATACCAATTAATACATTATCATGAATTGTACATCCATGAACAATGGCATTATGGCCTATTGATACGTTATTGCCAATAGTAGTCGGTGATTTTTGAAATGTAGCATGAAGTACTGCTCCATCTTGAATATTTACCTTATTCCCTATT
>Ga0228653_1000169_pt1 | contig 22007 bp, 24 predicted proteins | sample 65DmetaG_FD_182745 | JGI IMG/M metagenome (GOLD analysis project Ga0228653, IMG submission 182745) | Seawater microbial communities from Monterey Bay, California, United States - 65D | ecosystem: Environmental > Aquatic > Marine > Coastal | place: USA: California | collected 2016-11-02
ACAATCTGCTAGCTAATTCCGATTGGACGCAATTAAGTGATTCTCCGCTTGACGAAGATACTCGTTCTGCTTGGGCTACCTATCGCCAAAACTTGCGTGACCTTACGGATAACATCGACGAGAATGGGGAAGTAGATTATCCAGTGGCACCTTAGAAGTTATAAATAGAATTATGGCTAAACCAAATACACGACAAGGATTAATTGATTATTGCTTAAGAGCGCTTGGAGCTCCAGTAATTGAGATTAACGTAGATGATGATCAATTAGAAGATCGCATCGATGAGGCTATTCAATATTATCAAGAATATCATTCAGATGCCATTGTAAGAGTATATCGTAAACATCAAGTAACTTCTGATGATATTACAAATCAATATATTACTTTACCAGATAATCTTTTATTCGTAAATAGAATCTTTCCATTTAGTAGTTCAAAACACTCTACTGGTATGTTTTCAGTTGATTATCAAATTCATCTAAATGATATATTTGATTTACATCAGGCAGAAGGATTGGTTCATTATGAAATGACTAAACAATATCTTTCTTTGATTGATCGTCAGGTGAATGGAATGCAACAACTTTCGACATTCTCTCGACATCAGAATAGATTATATATTGAAGCAGATTGGAGTTCAAAGATCGGGGAAGGTGAATACATAATTGTCGAAGGTTATGAAACACTCGATCCCGATACATATACTGATATTTATAATGATATGCTTTTAAAGAAATATCTTACTGCTCTTATTAAACGCCAGTGGGGTTTGAATTTAATTAAATTTGAAGGAATGCAATTGCCCGGTGGTGTTACACTTAATGGTAGACAGATCTATGATGATGCTGTACAAGATATTGAGAAGATTGAAGAAGATATGCAACTCACATATGAGATGCCTCCAGACTTCTTTGTTGGATAAATAGTAACATGCCAAGAAATCAATATTTCAGTTTAGGAGCGACATCTGAAAAGAACCTCTATGAAGATATAGTCATAGAAGGTCTTCGTATATATGGCCATGATGTATACTATCTTCCAAGGACTATTATCAATGAAGATGGTATATTTAATGAAGCATCATTGAGTGAATTTGGTGAAGCTTTCCAAATTGAAATGTATGTTGAAAATATCGATGGTTTTGAGGGAGAAGGTGATCTACTTTCAAAGTTTGGCTTAGAAATGAGAGATCAAATGAAACTTGTTGTCTCCAATCGTAGATGGGAACAACTTGTTGGTAGATTCCAAACTACTGCTGAAGTCAGACCTCAAGAAGGTGATCTTATATATTTTCCACTTGTAAAAGGCTTATTTGAAATTCGTTATGTCGAAGAAGAAACACCATTTTATCAACTTCAAAATATTCCAACATTTAAATTAAGTTGTGAATTATTCGAATATTCTAATGAAGAGATTGATACTGGTGTTGCAGAGATTGATTCATTTGAGACTAAGTTTGCGAGTAGAACTACTATAAACTTAGGAACAGGATCAGGCACTTTCGAATTAGGTGAAGATGTAACACAAGCTGTTGGTTCTCTAACAATAAGTGGTGAGATTGCTGAGATAAGATCAGATGAACTTGATATAGTTGGTATCACATCTAGTGATGGGACTAATACATCCTTCGATATAACAAACGCTTCAAACGGAAATATAATCGGTTCTTCATCAGAAGCTCTTTATCAAGTAATATCAATAGATAATGATTTCAAAAATATTGATGATGTCGATCCATTTGCCGACAATGAAGAACTTGAATCATTCGTCTCAGATGGAAATTTCATTGACTTCAGTGAACAGAATCCATTTGGTATACCAGATATAACATAATGCTTACGGGAACACATTTTTATAATCAAACACTTAAGAAGTCTGTTTCAGTTTTTGGAACAATTTTTAATAATATTCGTGTAGTTAAACATGGCGGTGTTGAGGAAAGAGTACCAATTGCATATGGACCAAGACAAAAGTTTCTAGCTAGACTTGAACAGTCAAGTAGTAGAGATGAGCACATTGCAATTAAAGTGCCTAGAATGAGTTTTGAAATAACTGATTTATCATATGATTCTGCAATCAGTTTAAATAAGATGAATAAATTATCTTATCCATCTTCTGGTTCATCTTTATCGAGAGATACTTTAAATCAAAGTGTGCCGTATACATTGACGATGGAATTAAATATTATTTCAAAGACACAAGATGAGGCCCTTCAGATAGTTGAACAAATTTTACCTACATTCACACCAGAATATACAGTTGCAATTAATGGTATGAATGGACCTAATACATCAGTTGATGTACCAATCATATTAAATTCTGTTTCTATCCCTAATGAATATGAGGGAGATTTTGAAACTAGAGATACTATAATCTACACATTAAGTTTCTCAATGAAAGTAAGATTCACTGGAGCAGTTGTTCCGAAAGCGGTCATACGTGATGTCACAGTTGATATGTATAATGATACTGATCCAACTTCCGCTCCTGAAGCACTTGATAGAGTTAATGTGAAACTAGCTTCAGATAATGATACTCCAGAAAATTTTACATTGATCACCACATTTGGATTTGATGATTCTCCATAGTTATATTATGAATAAAACTAAAGATGATATTTTAACTGCACTTGAAACAAACCTTCCACAACAATTAAAAAAGATAAAAACTGAGGTAGCTCAGACTGAGATTGTTGCTGATACAGAGGAAGATTATGTTTATTCAAGAGATAAGATTAAAGAGTTAATCGAAAAGGCAGAAGAAGCTATTGATAATATGATGGCTCTTGCTAGTGAGACTGAGCATCCAAGAGCATTCGAAGTTCTTGCTGGTATGTTTAAGACTACTACTGATATGATGGACCAATTGATCACACTTCAAAAGAAAAGAAAAGAGTTGACACAATCAGAAGAGCAGAAGGTTACAGCATCTGGTGGTACTACAAATAATGCAATCTTTGTTGGTTCTACCACTGAACTACAAAAGTTTTTGAGTAAAAGTAATGACATTAGTTAATGGAGACAAGGGATACTTGGGTAACGCTCTAGTCAAGAGGGATGGCATACAGGATAGTTTCACACAAGAAGAAGTTAGTGAATATGTAAAATGTATGAAAGATCCGATATACTTTGCTGAAAAGTATATCAAGGTGATCTCACTTGATGATGGTTTAGTGCCATTTAAACCTTATGAATATCAAGAAAGGATGTTCAAGCACTTCAATGAGAATAGATTCTCTATTGTACTCGCTTGTCGTCAGTCAGGTAAATCTATCAGCACAGTCATTTATATTTTATGGTATGCAGTCTTTCATCCAGAAAAGACTATTGCGATTCTAGCTAATAAAGGTGCTACTGCAAGAGAGATGTTATCACGTGTCACATTGGCACTTGAAAATCTTCCATTCTTTCTTCAACCTGGATGTAAGGCATTAAATAAAGGTAATATCACATTTGCGAATAATACAAAGATCATCGCAGCTGCGACATCTGGTTCATCTATTCGTGGTCTATCAGTCAATCTTCTTTTCCTCGACGAGTTTGCCTTTGTTGAAAATGCTGCAGAATTCTATACTTCAACATATCCGGTTGTTTCGGCTGGTAAAGAAACAAAGGTTATTATTACATCTACAGCAAATGGGGTTGGTAATATCTTTCATCGTCTATATGAAGGTGCTGTTCAAGGTACTAATGAATTTAAAAATTTCCGTGTTGATTGGTGGGATGTGCCTGGTCGAGATGAGAAATGGAAAAAACAGACCATAGCAAATACATCGGAACTTCAATTTGAGCAGGAGTTCGGAAATAGTTTTCACGGTCGATCCAACACACTTATTAATTCTGATACTATTCTAGGATTAAAAGGAATTGAAGCAGTTGAATATAAGAATAATATTTCTTACTATGAGAAGCCTATTAAGGGACACAATTATGTAATGTGTGTCGATGTCTCAAAGGGTAGAGGACAGGATTATTCTACATTTAATATATTTGATATTCAGAAGGATAGATTTAAACAGGTTTGTACATTTAGAGATAATATGATATCACCTCTAATTTTTCCAGATATTATAGTTAAAGTCGGCAATCTTTATAATGAAGCAATTGTGCTGATTGAGAATAATGATGTTGGTCAAGTGGTTTGTAATGCAGTATATTATGAATATGAGTATGAAAATACCTTTGTCCAATCTTCTACTAAAGCTGGTGGTATAGGTGTTACAATGTCAAAGAGGATTAAAAGGATAGGCTGTTCAAATTTAAAAGATTTAATTGAACTTAAAAAATTAGAAATTGTTGATCATGATACTATTTCAGAAATAGCTACATTTGAATCACATGGTTCTTCATATGCTGCATCTGTTGGTAATCATGATGATCTAATGATGAATCTAGTTCTCTTTGCATGGTTCATATCTTCTGATGCATTTGGTAATATACTTGATATGGATTTAAAGGGAATGTTATATGAAGATAGAATTCGTGAAATTGAAGATGACTTATTACCATTTGGCTTTATTGATGATAATAAACAGAGTTCATCTTTGAATACTGAAGCACATGATACTCTCGTCCAACAAACTAAGAATTGGCTTGGATTCTAGAAATATCAATATAGATAAATAGTCTTATTGATAAATTCTTATTATGCATCTATCTTATAATAAACAATAACTGAAAGGACACAACTATGAGTTTCATGGTATCACCCGGAGTCGAGGTTAAAGAAATCGACTTAACAAATGTCATCCCTGCGGTATCTACCTCGATTGGTGGATTTGCGGGGCCTTTTCGCTGGGGACCAGTTGAAGAGATACAACTTGTAAGTTCCGAAAAAGAACTTGCTTCAGTGTTTGGTCGACCAAATGCTTTTTACGCAGAATCATTCTTCACAGCATCTTCATTTTTAAAATATGGAAATGCTCTTAAAAGTGTAAGAACAACTAATTCACAACTTCTTAATGCTGTTAGCGGTTCAGTGACTGTTGATACAGGTGGTATTGCTAGCGTATCTTTAGCTAATCCCCTTGCAAGTGGAATCACATCTGATGTTTCACTTACAGTAGATGGAGATGGAACAGGAGCTTCTCTTTCAGCAGGTTATACTGTTGATAGTGTAACAATTAATACCGAAGGTAGTGACTTTGATAGTTCAGCCATTATAGAAGGAGAAACAATCACTGTAGACCTTGGCGATGGAAATACTGTCACATTGCTTGTTGGTGCTATTGATTTAGTTGCAAGTCCTAACACTATTGCGTTAACAGTATCTTCTTCAGATACAATTTCTTCTATTCCAGCCAGTGTCACTGACTTACCTACAGTTAATGTAGAAGATAGTCCTGCTGCAGCATTGAATGATCTTACAGTTGATCTTACATTTGCTGTCACTTCAGTTGTTGTTGATAATTCTGGAGCTGATTATGTTTTGGCTACTACTACAATCTCTGTTGACGGTACACCTGTAACAGCTGCAGGTAATTATACATTAGTTGAAGCAAGTGATGTTATTTCTAATGGTCTCTTAATTAAGAATGAAACACATTTTGAAAGTGGAATCACTCTACAAGGAGTTCTTTATGCTAGATATGCAGGTGCTTTAGGTAATTCTATCCAAGTTGATGTTTTTGATACTGCTGCATTTAATGCTGGTCGTGTCCTTATCGATGATGGCAATGGCAATCAAGTAAGAACTGAACCTTTAACTGATGCTTTCGATGGTGCTCCTGGTGCTAATGAATATCACATTATCATAACGGATTCTGATGGTGAACTCACTGAAACTCAAGGCACAATTCTTGAAACATGGGAATTCGTTGGTACAACAGAAGGTGCTAAAAAGGAAGATGGATCAAATAATTATTACATTGATTTAATTAATCAGAATTCTAATTACATCTATATTGGTTCTTCAGTTGGTGCAGGAACACATACTTTCACACAAGGAGCTGATCAAACATCTGTCGTTGAAGGCGATATCACAAGTGGTATTGATTTATTCTCTGATGCAGAGACTGTTGATGTTAATCTTGTATTTGCATATAATGATAATAACGGTTCTGATACAATTGCTGAACATCTTATTGCAACAGCTAATGCTCGTAAAGATATCGTGGTTTTCTGCTCACCTCCGATTGAGGCTAGTACTGGTAACGCGCCTTTAGCTGATGTTTTAAAGTGGTGTAATGGTGATGGTGTGAATACTGATGGTATTACATCTACTTCTTACGCAGTATTAGATTCAACAGCGATTTATACCTACAACAAATATGCTGATAAGTATCTTTATATTCCTGCTTGTGGACACGTTGCTGGCCTTTGTGCTAATACAGATGATGTGGCAGAACCTTGGTTCTCACCTGCTGGTTACAATCGTGGTCAACTTCTAGGTATCACAAAACTGGCTTACAATCCAAAGCAAGCTGATAGAGATGAGCTTTATAAGTCTCGTATCAATCCAATTGCTTCTTTCCCAGGTCAAGGAACAGTCCTTTTCGGTGATAAGACTGCTCAATCAAAGCCGTCTGCATTTGATAGAATCAATGTTCGCAGACTGTTTATTGTTCTTGAGAAAGCAATTGCAACCGCTGCTAAATATCAACTATTCGAATTGAATGATGAGTTTACACGCTCGATGTTCAGAAACATGACAGAGCCTTTCCTTCGGGATATTAAGGGTCGTCGCGGTGTTACTGATTTCTTGGTTGTATGTGATGAAACTAACAATACGGGTCAAGTGATTGATTCTAACCGTTTTGTTGCTGACATCTACATCAAACCAGCTCGTTCGATTAACTTCATTACACTTAACTTCATTGCGACACGCACAGGAGTTGAATTCTCTGAAATCGTTGGTAAATAATTATAAATAAAGAAAGGAAATAACTATTATGGCAACTTTAGGAGTAGATGATTTTAAATCAAAATTAATCGGTGGGGGCGCACGCCCTAACCTTTTCAAGGCAATTGTTAACTTCCCGGCATATGCTGCAGGTGACACTGAACTTACATCTTTCATGTGTAAGGGTGCTCAACTACCTGGTAGTATTATTGCTCAATTGGATGTACCATTCCGTGGTCGTCAATTGAAGATTGCTGGTGATCGTACATTTGAGAACTGGACAATTACAGTTATCAATGACACTGGTATGGAAGTTCGGAATGCAATGGAACGTTGGATGAATGGAATGAATGAGCATGTGAATAACACAGGCTTATCAAACCCAACTGACTACCAAGCAGACATGGCTATCGAACAACTCGATAAAGCAGGTAATATTACTAAGACATACACTATTCGTGGTGCATATCCTATTAATGTTTCTGCAATCGAATTGAGCTATGAGACAAATGATCAAATTGAAGAATTCACAGTTGAATTGGCTTACCAATATTGGGAAGCTGATACAACTTCGTAAAACTTAAAAGAATCATGGGCTCCTCTTCATGGGGGAGCCCATGTATTTTATTATAAATAATATTATTATGGAATTGTTCGGATATCAAATAACTAAGAAGATTGGATCGAGAGAAGAAAAACTCGATAAAGATTTAAAATCATTTGTACCTAAGCGTGATGATGAAGGTTCATCTTCCGTTGTCACAACAGGTGGTTATTACGGACAGTATGTTGATATCGACGGCACTAGTAATAATAGTGAGAACGAATTAATTGTCAAATATCGCGAAGCTGCATCACAACCTGAGTGTGATCAAGCAATTAATGATATTGTTGATGGAGCTATTGCATCAGGAGATGATTCTGCACCTGCGGCTCTCAATATGAATGATTCTGAATTACCAGATTCAATTAAAAAGCAGATTCAAGATGAATTTAGTAAAGTACTATCTTTATATAAATTTAATCGTAAAGCGGCTGATCTATTTAAGGAATGGTATATAGATGGTCGATTGTATTTTCATGTCGTAACAGACGAAAAGAATTTTAATAAAGGAATTAAAGAACTTAGACAGATTAATCCTTTATATCTTAAGAAAGTTAAAGAAGTTAAAAAAGTACTTGATCAGAAAACAGGTGTAAAAATACCAAAGGTAATAGCTGAATACTATATTTACTCTGAATCTGGAGATGGTGAAAGTGCTGGTGTTAAGATTGCTAATGAGGCGATTATCTCTTGTCCCTCTGGTCTACTTGATATCAATCAAGAGAAAGTGATATCACATTTACATAAATCGATGAAGTTGGTGAATCAACTTCGAATGATGGAAGATTCATTAGTTATGTATCGTGTATCAAGAGCACCAGAAAGAAGAATCTTTTATATTGATGTTGGTAATCTTCCAAAAGGTAAGGCTGAAGAATATGTACAGTCGGTGATGAGTAAATACCGTAATAAACTTGTATATGATTCTTCTACTGGTGAGATTCGTGATGATCGTCGTCATATGTCTATGTTGGAAGATTTTTATATGCCACGAAGAGAGGGTGGTAGAGGTACTGAAATTACCACACTTCCAGGTGGAGAAAATCTTGGTCAAATCGAAGATGTTGTATTCTTTCAAAAGAAATTGTACAAATCTCTGAATGTTCCAGTCGCAAGACTTGAGCAAGATACTGGATATGCTTTTGGTAGACCTTCTGAGGTATCACGTGATGAAGTTAAATTTCAGAAGTTTATCGATAAATTAAGAAATCGCTTTTCTTTCCTATTAATTGATGCACTTAGAATTCAACTTATTCTTAAGGGAATCATTAAACAAAGTGAATGGGAAGTAATTGAAGAATCAATTGCAGTTGATTTTGTTGAAGATAATTATTTCTCAGAATTAAAAGAAGCTGAAATCATTAAGGAAAGAGTTGAAGCTCTCAATATTGTGAATGAGTTTGTTGGTCAATATTATTCTAAAGCTTGGGTACGCAGAACAATTCTTCATCAGTCTGATGAAGATATTAGACAGATTCAAGATGAGATTGAAGCTGAGAAAAAAGAAGAACCAGATGATTTAGATTTTGATGAGAATTACACACCCGAAGAAAATACAGTTGACATAAAAGAAGAGATTATATAAACTAGAAGTCGGAGCAAAAAGGTCAGTAATGGTTTTTGCTACTTACTTAGAACATAAAGGTTTAGTCTAAAGGAAACATACACTTATCCACTTACTCTATCTGAGGCATGTGAGTTTTATAATATGGATGAAGAAGAGTAAAGGGAAATCTTATTTCATTCTGAAGGCTTAATATAAATAAACCATATCTCAAAATACTAATTATTGTAAATCTCAAAATACTAATTATTATAAATATAACTATGAAAGCAACGGAAAAACTTTTTAAAGATCTTGTTAATGGAGATGAGGCATCGGCACTTGAAACATTCAAAGGTGCTATTCAAGATAAATTTGATCAAGCTATGGCTGTTAAAAGAGTGGCTATTTCGTCCGAAGTGTTCAATCAGCCTGTTGAAGAATCAACTGATCTAGTAGAAAAGATTGAAATAAAATATACTAAAGGTAAATCATCCAAGAAAGAAACTGCTAAGTTTAAGAATCAAAATGAATTTGAAAAATGGTTCGGCTCACAAGAAGATGAAATTAAAATCATTTCACATAAAGGATTAAAAGATTAAAAATAAATGAAATTAATCACAGAACATTTAGAATCGAACCTCGACTTTCTCATTGAGAAAGATGAAAAAGGTAACAAGAACACTTTCATCGAAGGTGTCTTTATGCAAGCGGAAAAACAAAACCGTAATAATAGAATTTATCCTAAAGCTGTTCTAGAAGCAGCTTGTAACAAATATGTTAAGGAGCAGGTTGAAGCAGGTAGAGCCGTTGGTGAATTGAATCACCCAGAAGGCCCCGCTATCAATCTTGATAAAGTTTCACACAGAATTACTGAACTTAAATGGGAAGGTAATAATGTTGTTGGAAAGGCACTCATACTAAATACACCGATGGGTAATATAGTGAAAGGACTTATGGAAGGTGGATGTAAGTTGGGTGTCTCAAGTCGTGGTATGGGAACAGTTGAAAATAAGAATAGCAAGTCTTATGTAAAGAGCGATTTTATGCTCTCTACTGTAGACATTGTTCAAGATCCCTCCGCACCCGAAGCATTCGTTAATGGAATCATGGAAGGTGTAGAATGGATATATGAGAATGGTATTCTAAAACCTCAACAGATTGAAGAATATGAGACTGAAATTAAAAAAGCATCTAGCTCTCAGCTTGCAGAAGCTCAGAAAAGGGTCTTTAGTGATTTCCTCTCCAAACTCTAATCATTAATAGAAATAAAGCTATGTCAGAAGAAACACAAGAAATAGAGGACATCATTGAGGATGTCACTGAAGAACAGCTTATTGCTAATGAAGAGCTTGAACAGGATCTACCTGAAGTCTCTGAAGAAGCTGAAGCTGAAGTATCTTTTGATGATTCAATCAAGTCTATTCTCCTTGGCGAAAAGAAAAAGTACAAAAAGGAAGAAGAAGACGAAGATGAGTCTGAAGAAGAAGAAGAAGAAGAAGAAGAAGAAGACGAAGAAGAGTCTGATAAAGTCAAAAAAGAAGATGTTGACCTTGATGAATCTGCTAAGCCTTCTACTGGAAAAGCTACAATCGATATCTATGTATCTGATGCAAAAGAAGATATGAAGATCATGTCAAAATATAACCTTAAAGCTAAAATGGGTAAACGTAATGACTCCGTTATAGCAACTGGAAAGAAGACAGATATTTTTAAGTATCTTAGATCTTTTGATTATGGAATGGATATAAATGATGTTCAAGATACATATCCTGAGCTATTCGAGTCGAATATTAAAGAAGAGGAAGAAGAGCCTAAGGAATCTAAAAAGAAGGTTTCTGAAGCACTTGATCTTCTTATCACAAATGAAGCTACTCTTAGTGAAGACTTCAAGACTGAAGCTGCTACACTTTTCGAAGCAGCGATTGCAGAAAGATCACTTGATATTCAAGAGAAACTTGAAGCAAAATACAATTCGGAATTGAATGAAGAAGTTGAATCACTCCGCGAAAGCCTTATTGAAAGAATCGATGATTATCTTTCATATGTAGTTGAAAGCTGGATTGAAGAGAATTCTGAGCAAGTTGAAAACACACTTCGTACAGAAATCGCAGAAAACTTCATGACATCACTTAAAGACTTGTTCATTGAGAATTATATCGAAGTTCCAGCTGAAAAGAGAGACCTTGTTGAAGAACTCAACACTGTCAATGAAGAAACTGAATCTGAACTCACTGAAGCTAAAGCTGAAATTGAATCTCTACAAGAGCAAGTTGAATCATTCGAAAGATCTGAAGTTCTTTCTTCTCTATCCGAAGACCTTTCTGAAACTGAATCACACCGTCTCCAAAGCATTTTGGAAGATGTAGATTTTGGTGATAAAGAAAGCTTTGCAAAGAAGGCTCAAACAGTCAAAAGTTCAATCTTTGAATCAAAAGAAGAAACATCTCAAGAAGATTCTTTGGTAGAAAATACTGAAGATGAAACAGAAATCGTAATCGAGGGCGCTGCTGATCCTCTCAAGAAGCTTCCTGCTTCTATGAGAAAATATGTTGAAGCTCTCTCAAAATAATCATATCACAATAACAACAACATAGGAGAAATTCAAAATGTTTAATACAGAAACAGAAATGAAAAAGTGGGCACCAATTCTTGAGCACAAGGATGCACCTGCTTTCCAAGACGCGCACAGAAAAGCTGTAACAGCTAAGTTGCTCGAAAATACAGAAATCGCACTTCGTGAAGAAAAAGCACAAGCTGGTTTCCTTAATGAAAACAATGTAACAACTGCAGCAGTTGATAAGTTCGATCCAGTTCTTATCTCTCTTGTACGTCGTGCAATGCCAAATCTCATCGCTTATGATGTAGCCGGTGTTCAGCCAATGTCTGGACCAACTGGTCTTATCTTCGCAATGAAGAGCCGTTACAATGACGGTGCTGGTGAATCACCATCTAATCCTCAGGTTACTACTGGTGATACTGAAGCACTTGGTCTTGATGTACCTAATACAGCATTCTCTGGCCCAGTTACAACAGCTGCTGGTGAAGCACTTGGTGCAGCTGGTGGTACAGACTTCGGTGACATGGGATTCACAATTGAAAAAGCTACTGTTGAAGCTAAGACTCGTGGTCTTAAAGCTGAATACACAATGGAGCTTGCTCAAGATCTTAAGAGTGTTCACGGTTTAGATGCTGAATCAGAACTTGCTAACATTCTTTCAACTGAAATCCTCGCTGAAATCAATCGTGAAGTTATCAACACAATCAATGCTAAGGCTAAGCCTGGTTTCGATGGTGGTGATTTCGATCTTTCAACTGATGCAGATGGACGTTGGGCTGTTGAGAAATTCAAGAGCTTGATCTTCCAACTTGAAGTTGAAGCTAATAAGATTGCAACTGAAACACGTCGTGGTAAAGGTAACTTTATCATCTGCTCTGCTAATGTCGCTTCTGCTCTTGCAGCCGCTGGTCAACTTGATTACAGCCCTGCTCTTGCAACTAATCTACAAGTAGATGCTACTGGTAACACTTTCGCAGGTGTTCTTAATGGTCGCCTTAAGGTATATGTTGATCCATATGCAGTTAGCGATTATGTAACAATCGGTTTCCGTGGATCAAATCCATATGATGCTGGTATGTTCTACTGCCCATACGTACCACTCACTATGGTACGTGCAGTTGATGAAAGCACATTCCAACCTAAGATTGGTTTCAAGACACGCTACGGCATGGTTAAGAATCCATTCGTTGAATCTGCTACTAGCGGTACAACTGGAACAGATGATCTGAATCCATATTTCCGTACATTCGGTGTTGCTAACATCAATGTTGGAAGTTAATTTTAATTAATTAACATTTACTTTGAAGGGGTCTCGAAAGAGGCCCCTTCTTTTTTATATAAATAACTATATGAGTAATTTAACAGACAATTATAATTTTCTTTCCCCGACAGGATTTAAGTTGGTTATTAATCGTAATAATTTAGCTAATACTGAATACTTTTCAACTAGTGTTACTCTTCCAAGTCTGAATTTGGGTCAGATAAATGTTCCCAAAAATCAATATAAGGGTTATTTATCTGGAGATATAACATTCGATGATTTCTCTATTAGAATTGCAATCGATGAAGATATGAAAGTCTACAAAGAACTTTATGATTGGATGTTACAAAATAGAGATGCAAACAGTCCTGTTGTGTATGATGCTACTCTGATAATTCTAACCAATCATAATCTACCCAACAACAAAATTCAATTTACCAATCTTTTTCCTTTGTCAGTAAGTGGATTGGAATTTAGTACACAGGCTACCGATGTTGAATATCTACAGACTGATGTGTCCTTTAGATATGACGAGTTTAAAATATTATAAATAAGTTTATATTATGATGAGTTTAAATGATATTTTAGAATCTTGGAAGAAAGATTCAGTGATTGATGAACATGCTTTAGATGATGTAACTATTGAGACATCTAAACTACATGCAAAGTACCTTGAGATCTTCACATTGTCTAAGTTACAGTTAAGAAAGAAAGAGATGGACTTAGAGAAAGTCCGAAAAGATAAGTGGCTCTACTATACTGGTAAGATGACTCAAGCAGACATGGATAAGAGAGGTTGGCCATATGATCCATTCCAAGGTATGACTAAACCACTTAAATCTGAAATGGAGATGTACTATAATACTGATGAAGATATCATTAAAATAAAGTCAGGTATTGAATATCAGAAAGCCATCATTGATTCCCTTGAAGAGATTATGAATAACATTAGATGGAGACATTCACACATTAAGAATATCATTGAATTCAGAAAGTTTACATCTGGAATGTAATTCGATACACCTTCTAAAGCCGATTATAGAATCTTTATCTTGATTCATTGATAATTAAGTAATCTTGCCAATTTGAACATAGTCATCACTGTTCTGTATTGATTTGATTAAACCAATTATAATAGATTGTCAAATGTATGTCAAGGTGATATCGCAGATTTCCGCAGGAAAGAATAAAAATATTATGACTAAGGAGGAATTAAAGAAGGATATTGAGCTTGAAAAAAGAGCTAAACTCTTAGTTGAAAGGGGATATATCAAATCCAAGACTGTGAAAGAAGTCATTGAAATGTTGCGCTTAAAACAGCAAATAGTTTAATAAAAATAGATGGTAAGATACGTTTATGTTATAAATAACTATATGAAACATAAACTAATGATAAAGACTCACAATGAAACAAAACTAAAGTATCTATGCTATACACGCACTGAAGGTGAAGAGTATGCTAACTATAAAGGCTCTGGTAAACACTGGAAGAGACATCTAAAGAAGCATGGTGATCATATTACAACTGAAATGATATTTGAGACCGAAGATAAAGAGGAATTTAAAAAGGTAGCCACAAATAAAAGCATTGAACTCGATATTGTTAATTCACCGCAGTGGGCTAATCTGAAAATTGAAGAGGGTGATGGAGGAGATACTGTTTCTAATAGGATGTGGGTTACTAATGGATCTGTGGATAAATATATGTTTAAAACTGATGAGATACCTACAGGGTGGAAGAGAGGACGAAGTAAATGTGTTTTCAATGATAAGGATAAACAAAAAGAATTTGGTGCAAGAGCTGATGTAACATTAAGAGGTAAGAAGATAAAAGAGGCTTGGGATTCTGGTAAGATGTCACATAGAAAGACTCATCGTCACTGTGGTGATGATAATCCAATGCGCCGCCCAGAGGTGAAGAAGAAAGTGTGTAAAGTTGTGATGATAGAAGGTGTTGTTTATCAAAGTATGGGAGAGTTGGCAAAAGCGTATGGTGTTTCTAATTCAGTTGTGTCTCATTGGAAAAGGCAAGGGAAAGTTACATTAGTTTAATTGATGATAAATAGAAGTATGGATAATATTATTATTGAAAAGAAGAATGAATCAACCTTGTATGTTACAAGTAGGGATTCTGGCATCTTAATGGAATTATCCGAGTACTTTACCTTTTATGCTCCAGGTTATAAGTTTATGCCCAGCTTCCGAAATAAGCAATGGGATGGCAAATTAAGACTTTATAATCGTATGAATAGTACCATTCCTTATGGTCTATTAAATGAGGTTCTTCAATTTTCTAAGGATAGAGATTATCAAGTAAATCTTACACCAGATATAGAAAATAGATTTAGTTATGATGAGAAATTCATTGATGATTTGAGTCTATATGGTGGAGGTAAGCAAATTGAAGCTAGAGATTATCAAAGGAAAGCATTTGAATTTGCTACAGAGAATGGTAAAGGTATATTAGTATCACCAACTGGTTCGGGTAAATCACTTATCATCTATATGTTGATTCGTTATTTTCTTCAAGAGGAGCTTGATAAGAAAGTCATCATTGTTGTTCCGACCACTTCCTTGGTTGAACAGATGTATAAAGACTTTGCTGATTATTCATCAAATGATTCAGACTTTGATGTTGAAGAAGATGTGCATAGAATTTATTCTGGCAAAGAGAAAACATTCGAGCAGTCGGTTGTTATAACTACTTGGCAGAGTGCTATCAAACTTCCGCCTGCTTGGTTTGAACAGTTTGGATGTATCATAGGAGATGAGGCACACACATTCAAAGCTAAATCTCTCACAACAATTATGAATCGTCTGGTTAATGCTGAGATGAGAATCGGCACAACAGGTACTTTAGATGGTGGTCAAGTAAATGAATTGACTCTTATTGGTAATTTTGGACCAGTTTATAAAGTTACAACAACACAGTCTCTTATTGAATCTGATACACTAGCAGATCTTAAGATCAAAGCACTTGTTCTAAAATATAGTGATGAAGTTCGGAAAGCATTTGGTAAACAGACATATGCAGATGAAATCAGCTTCATTGCGGCTCACGAAAAGAGGAATAGATTCATCACTAACTTGGCTCTAGATCAAACAGGAAATACTCTAGTTCTTTATAATCTCGTTAAGAAACATGGTGAACCCCTATTTAAACAGATAAGAGATAGAGCAGGTAAGAGAAAAGTATTCTTCGTATCTGGTTCTGTTAATGCAGAAGAAAGAGAAAAGATTCGTTCTCTCACAGAAAAAGAAAATAGTAGTATCACACTCCATTTTGGAAATTTAAGTGTGAGTTTGGATCATAATAATAAAGTAATACTAACTAATGGTTCCTTTAAATACGCTAAGAATATAACAGAGGATGATGATGTATGCGAAAAATGGATTAAAGCTAACTGCAGATGAAGAATATACACTGAGAGAATTAGCTATTGAATATAAGAAACGGGGTTATTTTACAGGTATGAGTATAGAAGAGATTATACAAAAACTCGCTGAAAAACACCATTTGTATAAATAACTTTATGTTTATACCAGTAGAAAAAGTAAAAGAGTTATTAATAAGTAATCTCGGCACTCCCGATAATCAAGATAAATTTGATGAATATATTGAATTTATATACGAAAACGAATATCATGGTGATGAGTTTTATTGCGAAGATCACCATATATTACCCAGGTGTATAAAGGAGAATGATCATACGGTAAGGTTGAAATATAATGATCATTGTGAAGCACATATGCTATTATTTTTAGCTTATAATAGAAATGATCTTCAATGTACATTGAACTTTATGAAGCCAACTTTAGAAGAAAGAAAATCTGAATATAGAGATGCTATTTCTAAGGCTAGAAGACGTGGATGGGATAAGTTTAAAAATTCTGAGCAATATGATGAATATGTTAAAAGGATGGCTGAAATAACCAGTGGAAGAATGAAAGACGGATGGGCAAGCGAATTATCGAAAAAAAGATATTCAAAATCAGGTGCTAGAGAGAAGATTAGTACTCAATTTAAAGAGTTATGGGCTGATGATGAATATAAAGAAAGAGTGAGACAGTCCATGATTGAAGAAAGAAATTCACCCGCGGGCAAAGCTAGAATGAAAAAAGCAGCGCAAAAGATGTGGGATAACAAATCGATTGAGGAAAAAGAACAATTTGTTGAGTCAACGACTCGCGCTAATCAGAATATAAATAAAAGAGAGGATGCCAGCAGGAAGATTAAAAAGAAATGGAAAGATCCTGAGTTTAAATCTAAAATGTTGAAACGTCCAAAACGTTCAGAAGAGAAGAATAAAGAACATTCTAATAGACTTAAAGAGAAATGGAAAGATCCTGCATTTAAAGCGATGATGCTTAAAAAACGAAAAGAAGCAAGGGAAAGGAAACTTAAAAATGAAACCAAGTAAAATAGAAAGGTTTGAGGGTGCGATTATTGTCGCATCCTCGTGAATGATTCGGGGACCTTCTCAACTGGAATTAATATTAAGAATCTTCACAATATTATTTTTGCATCACCTTCTAAATCTCAAATCCGTGTCCTTCAATCCATCGGTAGAGGTTTGAGAAAGAGTGAGAATGGCCAAGGTACAGTTATATATGATTTAGCTGATGATCTCTCATGGAAGAAGAGGAAGAACTATACACTGAATCATGCTGTAGAACGTGTCAAGATATATAATAAAGAGAGATTTGATTATCAAATATACGAAGTTCCGCTATTATAAATATAGATGAATATATTATGAATGAAATATTAGAAGAGATGATGGAAACCGATATTTATACATATCGACTCACTGATGGAAGTTACATTGTTGCAGAAGAGCTAGATATTGAAGATGATGATACAGGACAGATAATCTTTATTACAATTCCTGGTCAGATACTATATACAGATAAGGGTTATCATATTATGGAATGGAATATAACCTCTGTATATGATATAACAGAACTTAATTCTAATAATATCGTTAGTCGTTGTGAAGCCACATTTGAATTAAAGGCACATTATCTCAGATATGTTATGATGAATAAAACATATCAAGATAGTAAAGATGATATAATGGAAAGTATATTCAATGGTGATGAAGATATATTCAATCATCTTGTCAATAAGGATTTAAAAGAGCCCAAAAGAAGATGGGACTGGAAGCCTGAAAACAATTAAGATATTCCTTTCTTTTCAATAAATCAATTATAATAAGAAGTCAAATCTATGTCAAACATCAAATAAGGTATTGACAAATTAAATATAATATATATTATACTATATAATGAAACGTGCAAAACAACACTATGTAAATAACAAAGAATTTTCTCAAGCAGTAGTCGATTATGTTAATACAGTAAATGAGGCTAGAGAAAATGATAAGAATGAGCCCACTGTTACAGAATATATTGGTTCCTGTTTCCTAAAGATAGCAGAAGGGTTATCACATAAGCCAAATTTCTATTCATATACATATCGTGAAGAGATGGTGATGGATGCAGTCGAGAATTGTATCAAAGCTATTATGAATTATGATGTTAAGAAAGCAACACGAACAGGTTTGCCAAATGCTTTTGCATACTTTACGCAAATCTCTTACTATGCTTTCCTTCGTCGAATCGCTAAAGAAAAGAAGCAACAAGATATTAAAGAGAGATATATTGATTATGCTGGTGCAGAAGCATTCGCTGAATTTGATAGTCATTGTGATTCAAACTCAATTGTAGAGCAAGTTCGTTATAAGAGTCAGATGAATAGATCTAAAGATGATAAGATTAAAGAATTTGGTAAGAAGATAAAGAGGAAAGAACGAGCCAAGAAGAAAGTTGTTGACTCATTTGAAAATTTCTATATAGTATAATATATGAAATTAGCCGTAATTAACGATACACATGCAGGTGTTCGTAATGGGTCAGATCTCTTTCTTGATTATTCAGAAAGGTTTTATAAGAATACATTCTTCCCATACTTACTTGAACATGATATCAAAAAGATAGTACACCTTGGGGATTACTTTGAGCATCGTAAGTATGTAAACTTCAAGGTTCTCAAGCACAATTATCAAACATTCATTTCGAAGCTTGAAGAACATGATATTACAATGGATATCATCTTGGGTAACCATGATGTCTATTACAAGAATACAAATGAATTAAACTCTCTTGTTGAGATCCTCGATGGTTATGATAACATAAATGTAATAACAGAGCCAACAGTTATATCATATGATAGCCTTGATATGTTACTTCTACCATGGATGTGTTCAGAGAATAAAGAAAGATCACTTAAAGCTATAAAAGATACTAAGGCATCGATTCTGGCAGGTCACCTTGAATTAGATGGATTTGAAATGATGCGTGGTGTCAAAGCTACACATGGTATGGAAACAAAACCATTTGATAAATTTGATATGGTGATGTCAGGTCACTATCATACAAAGAGCAGTAGAGATAATATTCATTACCTTGGTACTCAATTACAACTGACATTTTCAGATGCGAATGAGAAAAAGTATTTTCATATACTTGATACTGAAACAAGAGAATTGACTCCTATCGAAAATGATGATAGTATGTTTCATAAACTTGTATATGATGAAACTAAAAAACCAGATATCTCAGATAAATTTAAGAATACATATGTTAAGGTTATTATCCTTAACAAAAAGAACCTGTATGAATTTGATAAGTGGTTTGATAAATTGCAAAGAGTTGAACCATTTGAAATTAAGATCGCTGAATCATTCGAAGAGTATCTTGGTGATAATGTAGAAGATGAAGGTGTCAGTACAGCAGATACCCCTACATTACTTAATAGTTATATCGATGCGACAGAAACAGATTTGAATAAAGAAGTACTCAAGAAGCTTATGCATGAACTCTATGTCGAGGCTCAAAATATGACAGATATATAATGATAACATTTGAAACACTAAAATATAAGAACTTCCTTAGTACAGGGAATACTCCAACAACGATTCAACTCAATAAAGATTCCGCTACGCTAGTAGTTGGATCGAATGGTGCAGGCAAATCAACAATGCTCGATGCATTATCATTTGCATTGTTTGGTAAACCTCATCGTAATATCAATAAGCCTCAGTTGGTGAATAGCATCAACGGCAAGAACTGTGAAGTTGAGGTTACATTCTCTGTTGCAGGAAATAGATATAAAGTTTTTAGATCAATCAAGCCTGGTAAATTTCAGATATATCAGAATGATAAGTTATTAAATCAAGAATCACATACTCGTGATTATCAGAAAGTACTTGAGACTAATATTCTGAAGTTGAATCATAAGTCATTCCATCAAGTTGTTGTTCTGGGATCAAGTAGCTTCATTCCATTCATGCAACTCCCAGCGGCACAGAGACGAAATGTAATTGAAGATCTACTTGATATTGGTATTTTCACTAAGATGAATGTACTTACCAAAGATCGATATGCTAAATTAAAGAATGATCTAAACAATACGGTTAATGATATGAATATCACCCGTGAGAAGATTAGACTTCAACAGAAACACATCAGAGAGTTAAAAGATATTGATTTAAAACAAACTGTTAAAAATGAAAAGAAGATACAAGAGTTAAAAGATGAGGCTGATTTAATGTATCAGCGCAATAAAGAACTTCAAAAACAATTTGATAATGCTTGGCCATCATTAAGTAAATCCATTGATGTAATTGTTTCAAATCAGAATCAGCTTAATTCGAATAAGACTACACATAATCATGATATTAAAGCGCTCGTAAAGCAAGCTAAATTTTATGAGACAAATGACTGTTGTCCAACTTGTGATCAGTTACTCAGTGATAAATTGAAGGCTACTAAGAGGAAAGATATTGAAAAGGATGCAACAAGTATTAATGATACACTCAAAGAGATTGATGGAGAATTAGAAGGATTACAAAACAAGCTTGATATTCTTAAAAGAGAGCAAGAGGAATTAGATAAGATTAAAACTGATATTCGAATGAATGAAGGCACTATTTATCATTGTAATGATCAGATTAAAAGCCTTGAATCTAATTCATCAGTTAAATCAATTGATACTACTCAAGCTGAAAAGGAATTAAATGATAACCAAGATCATATTAAAGAACTTGAAAAGCAACAACAATCACAAGCTCATGTTCGAACATACATAGAAGCGATATTTGAGTTGTTAAAAGATACCGGTATTAAAACTAAGATCATTCGGGAATATCTTCCGGTAATGAATAAGTTGATCAATCAGTATCTACAGATTCTAGATTTCTTTGTATCATTCAATCTCGATGAATCTTTCAATGAGACTATCAAATCACGACATAGGGATGACTTTTCATACTCTTCCTTTTCAGAGGGAGAGAAGCAGAGAATTGATTTAGCTCTACTCTTTTCTTGGCGTCACATTGCTAAGATGAAGAATTCAGCCAACACAAATCTACTAATCCTTGACGAAACATTCGATTCATCACTTGATGCCGATGGTGTGGATAATCTGATTAAGATATTGTACACACTGAGAGATGATTCAAATGTTTTCATTATCTCACATAAGCAGGATCTACTTGATGGAAAATTTCCTGCCAAGATTGAGTTCAAGAAGCAAAATAACTTCTCTAGTGCATCCTGTTCATAGTCAATAACTTATGAATCTGCTATCAATAGAAAATAGTTTGTAAGTCATTGATAGTCAATAAGATATAAACCATATAAAAATCGCAGAATAATGATCAAAGGAAAAGAAGCTGATGTTTTCGACAGCACTAAACACCATTTAGAATCAATGTTGAGCAAGATTGGAGATAAATCAGCTACGGATCTATTTGAGACATTTTTTAATGGAGTGATAGCCCCAGAGTTCCTCAAAGCATATGGAGTAGAACTCAGATATACCAAAAATTACTCTAAATTGATCAATAAGTTAGATGAATGTCATAAGTCATTGATATTCAAGGGTATATCATAAGTGTTTGATAGTCAATGAGTTAGGCTGATGATCATGTTTATTCATATAACCCGTTGATACTCAATGACTTATCATATATGCTGAGTATCAATGACTTATGACTTTTCGAGTTACCTTGACTCAGATTTCGTAAGTAATTGATACTCAAAGAGTTAAGATCCTGTACAAATCCATGGTCTCATGTTATAATATTATTATAAGATTGAGATTGACCATGAGAAAGAAAAGAAACGACCGAAA
>Ga0228653_1000185_pt1 | contig 21236 bp, 14 predicted proteins | sample 65DmetaG_FD_182745 | JGI IMG/M metagenome (GOLD analysis project Ga0228653, IMG submission 182745) | Seawater microbial communities from Monterey Bay, California, United States - 65D | ecosystem: Environmental > Aquatic > Marine > Coastal | place: USA: California | collected 2016-11-02
AAACTTTCACGCCTTTCTTGTAGCATTTTGTTTTCTAAATTTGGCATAATGGATGCTTTTCTTAGTTTTTCTTTAGATAATTGGGTTTCTATATCAAAAGTTCTAATACTATCTACTTCATCGCCAAAAAACTCAATTCTGTAGGGCTCATCATTTGAAAAAGAAAAAACATCTATAATTCCTCCACGAACAGAAAAATCTCCAGGCTCTGTTACAAAATCTACCCGGTTAAAATTGTATTCAAATAATACTTCATTTACAAAATCTAGTGAAACATTTTCTGATAGAGTTAGCTTAAGTGTATTTTTCTGAAGTTCTTTTTTTGTAACTACTTTTTCAAATAATGCTTCAGGATAAGTTACTATCACTGCAGGCTTTTTTCTGGAGTTTATTCGATTTAAAACCTCTGATCTCAATAATACATTAGCATTGTCTGTTTCATCAATCTGATAGGGTCTTCTGTAAGAGCCTGGATAAAATAATACATTTTTATTTCCTAATAATTGCTCTAAATCATTTAATAAGTAGGCAGCTTCTTCTTTGTCATTTAAAATAATTAAATAAGTTTTATCTGCTTTTTTAAAAGTTTCTGATATCACGAAAGACATCGATGATCCCACCATATTCGTAATTTGAAAATGGTTTTGATCTCGCTGTATGTGGTTTAAAATCTGCTTAGTTTTCCCAGATTCTTGGTACCGATTAACAATTTCTTGTTTACTCAACGGATATTATTTTTTGCAAAGATAGTAGCTTCGTTGGGAATTAATTATCAAATCTCTTAAAATAGATTATTATCTATCATATTTAATGAATATTTTGCTATTTTTGTTTATCAATTTTCCCCAACCATGAAGTATTTATTATTATTTTTACTAGTATCATTTTCTACATATAGTTCATCTCAAAACAAAGAAAATAAGTGGGTTATAGGAGCAAGTGGCTCTCTTGTAGTTTTTCAAAATAATTCTCTTGGAGAGTCTTATAACTCTCAATTGCCAAAAATTAATCTTTCTAGATATTTATTTTCAGGCTTTAGTTTAGACGGTTCGGTTACACTCAGTGGTTTAGGTGATGTAGAGGGTTTGTTTAGCAATCAATTTAGTTATAATTCTTTGGATGGTTATGTACGCTATGACTTTAATTTATCTGATAATAATTTAGTTCCATATATGGCTATTGGTGCAAGTTTTATTGGTGCACCATCTACCAAAGAAAATGCGAATGCTACTACCTCAACATTGAACATTGCTTTTGGAGGCACTTTTTGGATAACCCACCACTGGGGTTTAAATGGCCAATACACTTATAAAGTATCTCCAGAGCTATACACAAGTATGGTAAATCACACCCAATTAACTGCTGGTCTGGTGTATAGTTTTAATCCAAGAATACTTATAAGAAGGTTATGGGATAGGTAATTCCGTGTTACACTTTATATTAAAAAATAGTATATCTCAAGCCTAAAAATCCTCTTATACCCTGATTAGATGCATATACATAACTAGGATCAAAGGTTAGTGCATAGGGGTTGTTTTCTGTAGCTATAGCTTCACCACTTGAATTAAAAACAACACCTGTGTCAAAAGGATCAGAAGATCTTGCTATACTATTTCTTGCTGGTGTAAAATTTAAAATATTTTTAATACCTCCATACATTTCCCAACTCGTACCAATATTTTTTGTTACTTGAATGTTTTGAATACTAAACCATGGAGACTCTCCTTTCCTTGGATCTAATTCGCTTAATAATGGAAGTTTCATAGGACCATAAACATTTCCTGTGTAGTCAATTTTAATTCTACTCTTTTTTAACTTGTATGAAATGCTCCAGACTCCACTAAAACTCTCTGTTAGTAATTGCCTTTTTTTGATGTTATTTTCATGAATGGAAACATCCATTAAGGTTGCGCCAATATTCATTGTCAATCCTAGAGGAAAAGAAATATCTAAATTTAATGATACTCCTTTAGAGACCGAAAAACCGTTTAGATTGGCATAAATAATTTTATTAGGATCTGTTTCATAATCAGGTAAAATCCTGTTGTTAAAGTGAGTGTAAAAACCACTTGCATCCAGTGAAACTAGCGTATTATTGATGGAGATTTTTTTTACATAATTCACATTCGTATTCCAGGAAGTCTCAGGAGAAAGTTCGCCTTCAAAAACCACCTCTCTTGCTCCTGAAAGAGCTGCATGATCTTCTGTGAAAATATTAGCAACTCTAAAACCATTTCCAACACTAAAACGTAAGATATTTTTATTGTTTTTTGAATTCCATTTGTAATTCACTCTTGGAGAAAAAATAGTTCCGTGAAGGCTGTTATAGTCATAGCGAGCTCCGATTAATAATTTATGTTGATTGGTTAAATTCATTTCATCTTGAATAAAAACTCCTGGTAAATGAATAATAGATGGCTTATTGGTTACCCCATCACTCTCAGAGGTAGCAAATGTATTATCATCATATGTTGTATACCTGTAGGCAATACCAAACAACAAATCATGTTTCTGTTTAATTTTTTTATTGTAAACAAGTTGTCCAAATGCAATCAGTTGATCTGCCTTATAAGAGTCTGTTCCGTAAAATGAATCTTGATGATGACCATTAGCACTAAATTGGAGGCGAATATTTTCAGTTGTAGGAAGCTCATAGGTTCCAAAAGTTTCCCATCTACTAGTATAAATACTTTCACCATAAACTAAATCTGTTCCTCTAAAACTTTTATTCCAGTTAGTTTCTCCACCCCATCGATCTTCATAAACATAACGAAAAGCAACTGTAAATAATTTATTATTACTTCTTTCAATATTTAATTTATTGAATATTGAAATTCTATTTTGAAGAGTTAAATCTGTAAAGTTGTCGTTGTTATTGTCTATGATATTTTGATAGTTAAAATAATTGATTCCAAGTAATCCTTGTATTTTTTTTGATGCATTGTATTTAAAACCGATGTCAGTATTAACTTCCTCCCAAGAGCTTGAAAAACTGTCAACAAAAAGCATTGGAGAGTTTGATGGTTTTTTAGTAATAATATTTATAATCCCTCCAACAGCTTCAGAACCGTATAGAGTAGATGCGGGCCCTTTTACTACTTCAACTCGTTGGATTAATGCTTGTGGTATTCCCGTTAAGCCATAAACGGTAGAAAGACCACTTACTATTGGCATACCATCAATTAATACAAAAGTATAAGGCCCTTCCAGTCCATTGATGTGAATATCTCCAGTGTTGCAAACATTACAGTTTAATTGAGGCCTCACTCCATTAACATTTTGCAGAGATTCAAAAATAGAAGGAGTTGGGTTTTTTTTAAAAAAACTTTTACTGTATACATCTACAGGAACAGAACTGGCAGATTTAGATACTGGCTTTAAATTACCTGACACTACAATTTCATCCAATGAATTGTCCGAGACTAAAGAAAAGTTTTGAATTATTTTTTCATCTTTATTGAAGGTGATTTCTATAATCTTAGTCTTATAGCCAAGACTACTAACAACTATTTTATAAGTTCCGGAAGGAATATTTTTAATTTGATAATACCCCTCGTCATTTGATGAAGTACCAAATTTGGTGTTTTGGATATAAATATTTACGTAAGAAAGATTTTCTAGCCTATCAGAGATTTTTCCGGTTAAACTATTGTTTTGAGAAGAACAAGTAATAGAAAAGATTAGTAAAAGTATTTTTAAATAGAATTTCATTGTTGACACAGGGTGTAATTTTTGACAAAAATAAATAAATTTTTAGTCTTGTCTAAAAATTTATTTAAAAAAATAAAAAAAGTTTATATTTGCCTCGTTAATTAAAATTATGTTTTCACTTTCAGAAGAGAATTATTTAAAATCTATTTTTCATTTGCAGACTATTTCAGGAAAAGGAATCAGTACAAGTGCAATTGCAAAAAAACTTGATACTAAGCCGTCCTCGGTTACAGATATGATTAAAAAACTAGCTGATAAACAAGTGTTAGTTTATAAAAAATATCAAGGAGTTACTTTAACCAGTATAGGAATGAAAGCCGCTACTAGTATTATAAGAAAACATCGTCTTTGGGAAGTCTTTTTGGTAGAGAAATTAAATTTTTCATGGGATGAAGTTCATGATGTAGCTGAACAGTTAGAGCATATAAAGTCTCCAAAATTAATAAACGAACTTGACGAGTTTCTCGGATTTCCTAAAAAAGATCCTCATGGAGATCCTATTCCAGACAAAGATGGAAATTTTCAAAAAATTGAAAAACGATTGTTGTCTACGTTAGAAGAAAACCAATACGGGATATGTGTTGGAGTAAATGACTCCTCCTCTGAATTTTTAAAATATTTAGACAAACATCAGATTTCATTGGGTCAACAAATAAAAGTCATTTCTAAAGAGTCTTTTGATGGCTCATTAACAATTTTAATAAATAAAAAAGAAATGACTATTTCTCACAAAATATCTAATAATATCTATATACAATCATGAGTACATTTGATCAATTAGTAGAATTTGGAAAAGAGCATCCTATTTTATCAGCTATGTACGCCTCTTTATTTACATGGGGTTTAACGGCCTTGGGTGCAGGATTAGTTTTCTTTTTCAAGAAAATGAATAGAGCAGTTTTAGATGGAATGCTTGGTTTTACTGGAGGTGTAATGGTGGCTGCAAGTTTTTGGAGTTTATTAGCTCCGGCCATCGAAAATAGTCCAGGAGAGGGTTTTCAAAAAGTTTTCCCATCTGTTATTGGTTTTGCTTTAGGAGCTTTGGCTTTGTATGCAATGGATAAAGTTTTGCCTCACCTACACATTAATTTTAAGGAATCTGAGGCAGAGGGTGTAAAAACAGGCTGGCATAAAACAACATTACTGGTGTTAGCGATAACTCTACACAACATACCTGAGGGTTTAGCTGTAGGAGTTTTATTTGGAGCAGCATCAACTCTTGTGGGAGTGGAGCAAACAGAAATGATAATAGCTGCAATCTCATTAGCAATTGGAATAGGTATTCAAAACTTTCCGGAGGGCTTTGCTGTAGCGATGCCTTTAAGAAGACAAGGAGTCAGTAGATTTAAAAGTTTTTGGTACGGACAATTATCAGCAGTGGTCGAGCCAGTTGCAGCGGTAATTGGTGCTGTTGCAGTTTCTTTTTTTACTCCTATTTTGCCTTATGCACTAGCATTTGCAGCAGGTGCAATGATTTTTGTTGTTGTAGAGGAGGTTATTCCTGAAACACAAAGAGACAACTATACAGATATTGCTACCCTAGGTTTTATAGGTGGATTTATTGTTATGATGTCTCTGGATGTTGGATTGGGTTAAAATCAAAAAATTATATTAATGAAAGCCAAACAGATTTTGTTTGGCTTTTTGTATTTTGCAATAAAATTTTTTTGCAGCCAGAATCTACTTTTCAAATTTATAACGCTTCGGCAGGGAGTGGAAAGACATTTACATTAGTTAAGGAGTATCTTAAAATAGTACTAATTAGTGATGATATCTTTATTTTTCAAAAAATCCTGGCGATTACATTTACTAATAAGGCAGCTTCAGAAATGAAGCAACGAATACTCAATAGTTTAAAAGATTTTTCTGAGGCCAAACAATCTCCTCTTTTTATTCTTATTCAAAAAGAAACAGGATTAGAGCCAAATACAATCAAGAGGAAAAGTAATGTTGTTTTACAATTAATTTTAGAAAATTATGGAGCTTTTCACATAACAACTATAGATAGTTTTACATATAAAATAATAAAAAGTTTCTCTTTTGATTTGGGGCTTAGTCAGAATTTTGAGGTAGAAATGAATGCTCAAGAGTTGCTTGATAAAGCTGTAGAGGTTTTAATTTCTAAAGTTGGCGTTACTACTGAATTAACAAAATTGTTAATTGAGTATTCTATAGATAAATCTGATGATGATAAATCATGGGATATTTCATTAGACTTATCAGAGTTTTCAAAGATTTTATTAAAAGAGGAGGATGTTTATCATTTCAGGAAATTAAGTGATAAAACCTTACATGATTTTAAATCATTACAAATAAAATTAATTAAACATCGTAAAGATCTTCTTGCGAGAATGAAATCTATAGGAGAGGAGGCACTACAAATCATTTCAAATGAGCAATTAGAGTTTACTATTTTTAACAGGTCAATGCTCCCAAATCATTTTTTATCACTGGTAAATAAAACAGAAAAAACAAAGTTTTTTGATCAGAGTGTTCTTAAAAAAAGAATCGATGAAAATGAACTATTATCCAAGACTAAAACAGCAGATACATTACTAACTGCAGAAAATATTTTACCAGCACTTTTAAAATTGTATTCAGATTCAGAATTATTGTATCAACAATTAAGTCAAACAAAATTAGTCCTAAAAAGTGTCATTCCATTGGCCGTTTTGAATCATATAAATAAAGAATTGAATACGATTAAAGAGGATAATAATATTCGTTTAAACGCAGAATTTAATCAGTTAATTTCGGATAATATACAAGACCAACCAGCCCCATTTATTTATGAAAGGATAGGTCAAAGTTTTATGCATTATTTTATTGATGAGATGCAAGACACTTCTGTTTTACAATGGAAAAATTTGATTCCATTAATAGATAATACGTTGTCTCAAGAAAAAACGAGTTTGTTGTTAGTTGGAGATGCTAAACAAGCAATCTATAGATGGCGAGGAGGAAAAGCTTCACAATTTTTAAAACTAGGTTCTCAGGATACAATTTCCCAAAACCCTTTTACAATAGAAAAAAAAGTTCAAGAATTATCCACTAATTACAGGAGTTTTAGTGAAATAATTAAGTTTAATAATTCCTTTTTTAAACATTCATCACAGTTTCTTCAAAATTCATCTTATGCTAATCTTTTTTTAAATAAATCACACCAAGAAGAAAATGAATTAAAAGGAGGATATGTTTCTATTTCTTTTTTAGAGAAAATGGATGATAAAGAAGAGGATCAGCTTAAGTATGCAAAAAAAGTATATCAAATAATCAATAATTTAGATGGCAAGTGCCATCTAGGGTCTGTATGTGTTTTAGTTAGAAAGCGAAGTGAAGGGGTTACTGTTGCAAATTATTTATCTGAAAATAGCATTGATATTGTTTCTTCAGAAACATTGTTATTGAGCAATAGTAAAAAAGTAAACTTCATTATTAATTTTTTAAGGTATTCATTTCAATCAAACGATAAAGAATGTTTACTTGAATTATTATATTTCTTGCATAAACATCTAATGATCACATTAGATAAACACACTTTTTTCACAAAGTTTATTCATCTTGAGCAAACAGAGGTTTTAGCACTGCTAAAAGAATACAATTGTTTTTTAGATTTAATTTTGTTTCATGAATCTCCATTTTATGAAAAAGTAGAGCAAATAATTAGAGCATTTCATCTTCAAAATACAACAGATGCTTATGTTCAGTTTTTTCTCGATGAGATTTTAATACAGCAACAAAAAGAATCAAATATTCAAGATTTTCTAAATTATTGGGATCATAAAAAAGAATCGCTAAGTATAGTTTCCTCGGAAAATCCGGATGCAGTTAAGATAATGACTATTCACAAAGCTAAAGGGTTAGAGTTCCCGGTAGTAATTTTCCCATGTGAATTGTATATATATCAAGATATTAAACCAAAAGTTTGGTTAGAAAATACTATTGACGGTTTTTCAAACATAATGGTTCCATTAAACAAGGAAATTAGATATACAGGAGTTAAAGGGGAAGAAATTTACAACACAAGAAAGTCTGAGTTAGAATTAGATAATTTTAACCTTTTGTATGTTGCTTTAACTAGAGCTGTTGAGCAACTATACATCATTACAGATAAAAAGTTAAACAAAAAAGAAGAGGAAGACTCTAAATACTTTTCAGGAATTTTTATTTCTTACTTGAAAAAGCATCATTTGTGGCATCAAGAAAAAAACGAATACAGTTTTGGAGATCATGGTACTATACAAACAACACTAGAAACAGGGCTTGCTAGTAAAACTCAACATAGGTTTATAAGTGCTCCTTGGAAAGATGACAAGATTACTATGTTGGCCAATTCATCAACATTTTGGGGTACAAAAAGAGGTGAGGCTAAGAATTATGGAAATCTTATTCATAAAATCCTGTCTGAGGTAATTACTAAAGATAACGTTCATAAAGTAATAGAAAAGTATTTTCAACAAGGAGAGATTAGTCTAGAAGAAAAAGAGCAATTGCAGGAAAAAATTTTAAAAATTGTTTGCCACGCAAAACTTAAAAGGTATTATTCTAAAGATGTAGTTATTTGCAATGAGAGAGAAATTTTGTTTGAAGCCAATACAGTAATACCAGATAGGTTAGTTTTTGACAAAAACAACAAGGTAACCATCATAGATTACAAAACAGGGATTTCTAAAGAAGAGCATCATTATCAACTAGAGAATTATGCAAGTGTGTTAGCATCTCTAAATTACTTGGTTACTAAAAAGGTTCTTGTTTATATTAACAAAACAATTTCAGTAGAAGAATTTTAAAGTATTTTTACATCACAAAACAAATTAAAATTTCACATCAACTATGTATGGTTCAATAAAAAAATATTTGCAAGACGAAATAGAAGAAATAAAAGAAGCTGGGTTGTATAAATCCGAACGAATTATTACATCATCACAAGACGCCGTTATTAAAATTTCTACAGGAGAAGAAGTTGTCAATTTTTGTGCAAATAACTATCTAGGATTGTCTAATCATCCAGAAGTTATTCAGGCTGCAAAAGATACAATGGATACCCACGGATTTGGTGTGTCTTCAGTTCGTTTTATTTGTGGTACCCAAGACATCCATAAAAAATTAGAATCAAAAATTGCTGAATTTTATCAAACAGAAGACACCATTTTATATGCTGCAGCTTTTGATGCTAACGGAGGTGTCTTTGAACCAATCCTTTCAAAAGAAGACGCTATTATTTCCGATAGTTTAAATCACGCCTCCATCATAGATGGTGTTCGATTATGTAAAGCATCAAGGTATCGGTATGATAATAATAATATGGATGCTCTAGAAGCACAATTAATTGAGGCTTCAAAGAACAATCATCGATTTAAAATTATTGTAACAGATGGTGTATTTTCTATGGATGGTATTGTTGCTAAATTAGATGAAATTTGCGATTTAGCAGACAAGTATGATGCACTTGTAATGATTGATGAATGTCATGCTGCTGGTTTTATAGGAGCTACAGGTCGAGGAACTTTAGAGCTTAAAAATGTTTTAGGTAGAATAGATATTATCACCGGAACTTTAGGGAAAGCTTTGGGTGGTGCAATGGGAGGTTATACAACAGGGAAAAAAGAAATTATAGAGATATTAAGACAACGATCTAGACCTTATTTATTTTCAAATTCATTAGCTCCGGCAATAGTAGGAGCATCTCTAAAAGTGTTTGATATCATATCTAATGATACCTCATTAAGAGATAAATTGGAATGGAATACAACTTATTTTAGAGAAAAAATGGATGCTGCTGGGTTTGATTTAGTTGGTGCAGATGCAGCAATAGTTCCAGTAATGCTCTATGATGCCAAATTATCTCAGATAATGGCTAATAAACTTCTTGATGAGGGTATTTATGTTATAGGATTCTTTTATCCAGTAGTCCCTAAAGATAAAGCCAGAATTCGCGTGCAATTATCTGCAGCGCATTCAAAGGAAAACTTAGATAAAGCAATATCTTCATTTATAAAAATAGGAAAAGAGCTTGAGGTTATTTAAGTTCAAACTTTAAGCTACTTTATGTTGTTTTATTTGTTAATACCAATAAAAAAAGTACTTTTGTTATAAGTAACTTATTAAAACAAATTAAAATGAAAAAGTTAAAATTAGTATTGATAGCCTTGTTTACAACTGCATTTATAGGTAATGTGAATGCTCAAGACTCAAGTCGTCAATGGGCAGTTAGTGTAGGATTAAACATTGTAGATGTAATAGGTGGAGACGATTTTTCTAGTCGTTTTAACGATTATCTAGGAAATGGCGACTGGAATTGGTCTAACAATCCATTATCAAGAATTAGTGCAGAAAAATATCTAAACGATTCTTTTACTTTACAAATAGCAGGTTCTATGAACAAATTAGACAATGGTTTTGATGATGTTAATCACACTTCCTTTGATGTAAATGCAAAATATAGTTTAGATGGTTTAATTGCCAAAATTTTCGGGAATTCTACCAAGTATATCAGTCCTTTTGCCTATGTAGGAGCTGGTTATACCTCTTTAGACGGAGAAGGTGAAGCTATGCTAAACTATGGTTTTGGAGTTAATTTTTGGGCAACCGATGGGGTAGGATTTGTATATCAAGCAGGTACTAAAGAGCAATTATCGGATGTTGTACCATCACATTATTACCACTCAATAGGAATTCTTTTTAAATTATAAGCCAGTAAATATCTCTTATTAATACTGTAATTTTCATCTATTTCCTTTGATTTTAAAAAGGAACAGACTATTTTTGCATTATAATTTAAGAAATTTAATTTAAATTAATAAAAATGAAAAATTTAAAATTAGCTGTTATAGCTTTATTTACGTTAGTATCTACTTACAACGTAAACGCTCAAGATTCAAATAATCCATGGGCCATTAGTATAGGTGTTAATGCCGTTGATGTAAGGGGTTCAAATGATTTTACTTCTGTTGTAAAAGATCATATAGGAACTGGTGATTGGAACTTATTACCTACAATTTCTAGAATTACTGCAGAAAGATATTTAGAAGATGGTTTTACGCTTCAGTTAGCAGGATCTATGAATAGAGTTACACACGTTACCATGGAGGATGATGCTGATTTAGTTCATACTTCTTTTGACGTGAACCTTAAATATGGGCTTGATGCTTTTGTGGCTAAGATTTTTGGTAATTCTACAAGATATTTTAGCCCATTTGTATACTTAGGAGGTGGTTACACTGCTTTAGACGGAGAAGGAGAAGGACTATTAAACTACGGTTTTGGTTTTAATGTATGGCTTTCTGAAACAGTTGGTTTAGTTTATCAATCAGGTACTAAACAAGAATTTAAAGATGTGGTGCCAACTCATTTCCAACATTCTTTAGGAATAGTTGTGAAGTTTGGAGGGAAAGATTCAGACGGAGACGGAATATATGACAAATATGACTCATGTCCAGAAGTAGCTGGATTAAAAGAATTTAATGGATGTCCTGATTCAGACGGAGATGGTATCATTGACGGTGAAGATGCATGTCCAAGCGTGGCAGGTTTAGCTACTTTAAATGGTTGTCCAGATGCAGATGCAGATGGTATCGCTGATAAAGATGATATGTGTCCTAATGCTAAAGGAACGAAGGCAAACAACGGTTGTCCAGATACAGATGGAGACGGTATTGTTGATAAAGACGATAAGTGTGTTTCTGTTGCAGGACCAAGAGCAAATGGTGGATGTCCATGGCCAGATACAGATGGTGATGGTGTTTTAGATAAAGATGACAACTGTAAAAACGAAGTAGGACCAGCCTCTAACGGAGGATGTCCAGAGCCAGTAATTACTAAAGTTGCTGAGAAAAAAATGGGTGAGTTTGCAAAAACTATCCTTTTTAACTCAAGTAGATCTTCTTTCAAATCAGGAAGTACAGACAAATTAGATGGTATTGTTGGTATTATGAAAGAGTTTTCTAAAGCTACTTTTTTAATAGAAGGTCATACAGACAGTACAGGTAGTGTTTCTTTAAATGAAAAGTTATCAGCTAAAAGAGCTGCTGCAGTAAAAGATTACTTAGTTCAAAACGGAATAGATGCTTCTAGATTAGAATCTAAAGGTTACGGAGAATCTAATCCTATTGACTCTAACAAAACTAGAGCTGGTAGAGCAAACAATAGAAGAGTAGAAATTAAAGTTACCAACGAGTAATATTTAATTCAAAAATATATTTAAAAGCCTCATCTTCGGATGAGGCTTTTTTTTTGATTTCTTTTAGAATATTATAATTAAAAAACTTTTCAACTTCAGGTAAATAAATTACCTTTGCAGCCTAAAATAAGAGTGTTTTTTCTCTCTTTCTAAGAAATTAATTTAAAGTAAGAATAATGTCTACAATAACAGGTAAAGTATCTCAAATTATAGGTCCAGTAATTGATGTTGAGTTTAATACAGATTCTAATGAACTTCCAAAAATTTATGATTCATTAGAAATAAAAAAATCTGATGGTTCTATCTTAGTTCTAGAAGTTCAACAACATATTGGAGAAGATACTGTTCGTACAATTTCTATGGATGCAACAGATGGTTTACAAAGAGGACAAGAAGTTGTTGCAACGGGTAATCCAATTCAAATGCCAATTGGTGGAGATATCTATGGTAGATTGTTTAATGTAACAGGAGAAGCTATCGATGGTTTGGGAGATCTTGCTAAAGAAGGTAAAGATGGTTTACCTATCCACAGATCTGCACCAAAGTTTGAGGATTTATCCACTTCAACAGAAGTTTTATTCACAGGAATAAAAGTAATTGATTTAATTGAGCCATATTCTAAGGGAGGTAAAATTGGATTATTTGGAGGAGCAGGTGTAGGAAAAACTGTATTGATTCAAGAACTTATTAATAATATTGCTAAAGGACATGGAGGTCTTTCCGTTTTCGCAGGTGTTGGAGAAAGAACGCGTGAAGGGAATGATTTGTTAAGAGAGATGTTAGAATCAGGTATTATTAAATATGGAGATGATTTTATGCATTCCATGGAAGAAGGTGGATGGGATTTATCTAAAGTTGATAAAGCTGGAATGAAAGATTCTAAGGCAACTTTTGTTTTTGGACAGATGAATGAACCTCCTGGAGCTCGTGCTAGAGTTGCATTATCAGGTTTAACAATCGCTGAATACTTCCGTGATGGTGCTGGAGAAGCACAAGGGAAAGATGTATTATTCTTTGTAGATAATATTTTCCGTTTTACTCAAGCAGGTTCCGAAGTTTCTGCCCTTTTAGGTCGTATGCCATCTGCAGTAGGATATCAACCAACATTAGCTACTGAAATGGGAGCTATGCAAGAACGTATTACTTCTACCAAAAAAGGATCAATTACATCTGTTCAGGCGGTATATGTACCAGCAGATGATTTAACAGATCCAGCTCCTGCAACAACATTTGCTCACTTAGACGCAACTACAGTATTGTCTCGTAAAATTGCAGAGTTAGGAATTTATCCAGCGGTAGATCCATTAGATTCTACCTCAAGAATTTTAACAGCAGATATTTTAGGAGATGAACACTATGACTGTGCACAAAGAGTAAAAGAGTTGCTTCAGAGATATAAAGAACTACAAGATATTATTGCAATTTTAGGTATGGAAGAATTATCTGAAGAAGATAAATTAGCTGTATCAAGAGCTAGACGTGTTCAGCGTTTCTTATCACAACCTTTTCATGTTGCTGAACAATTTACTGGGATTCCAGGTGTATTAGTTGATATCAAAGAAACCATTAAAGGGTTTAATATGATTATGGATGGAGAGTTAGACAGACTCCCTGAAGCAGCTTTTAACTTGAAAGGAACTATTGAGGAAGCTATTGAGGCTGGAGAAAAAATGTTAGCTGAAGCTTAAAACAAGAAACTATGCACTTAGAAATAGTATCACCTGAAGCTGTATTATTTTCATCTACTGTAGATTCTATATCTGTACCTGGTACAGATGGTGAATTTCAAATGCTAAATAATCACGCAGCTGTTGTTTCTACCTTAAAACAAGGGACTATAAAAATTCATGTTCACACTCAAGAACATTTAGAATTAGATGAGTTACACGGAAAAATAGTAGCTCATTCAGACGATGATAAAGTGTTAACTATTGCTGTTAATTCTGGAACTATTGAGCTAAAAAACAATAAAGCTATAATTTTAGTTGATTAAGCAGCTATAACTTTAGTAAACAATAAAAAATCCTCAACTATATTTAGTTCAGGATTTTTTTGTAGTATAAGCTTTATCAATAAACACCTCAATTCGAGGTGTTATTAATTTAATACTGTTTTAGTTTCCAGTAATCTTAACATTATCTATTTGAAAGGTAGTAGTAACCCCTCCATCTGCTCCTTCGTATTTAAAGGCTATATGTAACTTTCCAGTTAAACAAGAGATATTAATTGATCCTGAGCTTGAAAAACTATTGTATCCATTAGATGGACCCTCTGATAATTGTGCATCAATCTTAAGCCAGGTAGCAGTAGTTACATCTCCAGTGAAATCTGAAGATACATAAGCTGTAAGAGCACTTCCATTATCATACCCTGTATTAGTTTCAAAGGTTAATTCTTCGTCTGTAGTGCCATCCAAATCAATTTCTGGAGTCACTAACCATGCCTGTAAAGGAGATTCATCACTATTGTATGCAGAAATTTGTACATATCTGTTTCCACTAAAGCTTCTTGATGAGTATAAAGTACTTCCTCCGTTTACATTTACATTGGTCCAACCGGCATTTGTTATTCCTGAAGTAGACGTAATGTCTTCAAAATCTTCTTCGAACAACACAACACTTCCACCTACAGCATTTTCACCACATTCCAAAACAGGAGGGTCACATCTTTCAGTGTCATTAAATTCTAGATCTGAAGGAGTATTAGCAATAACAACTAAAAACTCTGCTCTGTAGTCTTTAGATAATACTGCTCTAAAAGTTCCTTTACCTGAAGGGACAACATTTGATTTAAAACTTGCAAATGTACTTGTTTGTAATTGGATAGTTCCTTCAGTTTCGCATTCAAAAATTGTTCTAAATCCATCATATTCATCATTAGATTCACCTGCAAAAGTTTTGTCTAAATCTGATTTTAATATTTGAGCAGAGGCCAATTCTATCATTGTATTGACGTGGACACCAGTTATCTCACTTAAAGAGATACTAGTTGGAACTATAGATGCAACAGTAGCTGATCTTATAATATGGTCGTCTATTGAAGTTGAAGGAATATCATCTACTCTATCTCCATCTAAAATACCAACTACATACTTTCCTGCAACCTCATTCATTGGGCTACTATTGTATGAACTTTCTCCGTCATCATAAGAAACAGATAAACCATCTAATTTTATATATACTTTTCTTCCAATATCATATGTTTCACTAAGAGATGTTTTATTTAACACTATTTCAATTCCAGCCGTTGGATTCTCTGACTTGTCTTGAATGATTAATTTTTTATAAAAATTTCCTGTTGCATCACTAGAAACAACATATCCCTCTACATAAGTTGGGGCATTTTCATTTACATCAAATGTATGCACCAAGTTGTCGTTTGAGTTAAATTCTTGCTGTAAAGCAGTTTTAATTGCAGTAATACTAGAGTTAGCAATTATAGAAGGTTCTTCTACTGTCACATTAGGAACGGTAAAATCTCCGTCCTGAACACAGGAGCTTATTGTAATGGCTATGGTTAAAAGTGATAAAAAGCCATAATTTTTAATAGTTTTCATAAGTGTATGTATTAATGAGTTTTTCAATTTTTTTAAAATCTGTAATTAACATTTAAAAAGTAGGTAGTTCCTCTACCAAACCAGTATTTGTTTCCAAAAACAGGAGTGCCAAGTTCTTTATCTTCTTTTAATTGTCTGTAATTTGCATTTCTACCTTGCTCAAATCCTCCTGATTTGTATTTGGTATTTAATAAGTTTCCAATACTGGCAAATAAGCTGATGTATTGATTTCCAATCTTCCAAGATTTACCTCCAATCATATTTACAACCATATAATTGTCAAATTTTTCTTGTTGTAATAATTGACGAGCAATGTTTTCATCGTAATCATTAAATGGAATGCCTCCATCATCAGCAAAATTCGAAGTTCTTGTAAGTGGAGCTATGTCAACATAGACATTGTCAAAAAAGTTTGCTGTTGCACCCACAAACCAGTAATCAGGGTCTCTGTATTCAAAACCAACTGAATATGCAGTTTGAGGTCCTGCTGCTAGCTTGTAGTTTTCAAGATTAGATGCACCAAAGTCTTTACGGCCGTTAACAAATCCCGCATCCTCAGATCTGCTATTGTTCTCTGTAGTTAGGTATAAATTTGGATTGTTGTCATATGTGTACTGACCAACATTAGCAGCTCCTTTTAATTTTATAGTAGGAGTAACTTGTGCCTCAATTCCAATTTCAGCTCCAAAGTGTTTTTTATCAATCCCAGATAATATTTCTTGAACAAATGCTGTGTTGTCTCCACCAATACCATCAGCAAAGAAAAAAGAAATTTCTGTTGCATCTTGTATTTTAGTGTAGTATCCGGTAATTTTTGCTTGAACAATTGGGCTTCTAAAAATATAACTTGCGTCTGCTGAGAGTACTTTTTCGCTTGTTAAATTTTCAACAGTATTGTTGTTTTCTCTAGAATTTGAAAATGAATTTCTTAAGTTGGGTGCTTTAGTTAAGTACCCTGCATTAGCATTAAATAAGTGACGACCAGATAATTTATAAGTTAATCCACCTTTTGCACCATAGTTCATAAATGATAATTCCTCAGACTCACCAAGTGAGTTGTCAGGAAAACCTCCATTTTGATATAATCCATCTCTTTGGTGTGTTGTATTTGATGCACTAGCAGCAAGGAAAAAATCAAATTTATTGTACTTAAATTGCCCTTGAACGAAACCATCAACCACATTTGAATATAAATTAAAATTATATTTAAATGTATCACCAACACCAGCAATGTTTAATGGATTTAATAAGTTATTTTGTTTTTCGTCAAAAGAATCTGCAAAAGAATCAGCATCTAAATAACCATTGCCTCCTAATAAATCTATAATTTCAGCAAAGTTTTTTGATGTTAATTGAGTATACTGTACTCTAGCATTAAGAGTGATATTTTCTGATAATTCTTTATTTAGGATTGTATTAACGGTAAATTGAACGTCATCATTTCGATCTTCATATAGAACATAAGAAGAATTTCCACCGTTATTAGCATTTAAATTAGCATTATATAAACTATTCCAATTTAATTGTCCATCATTAAGGAATGCTTGTTCTATTTCATATACATTCGTAAATCCTTGTCTCAATCCATAACTTGGTAATTTTTGATAATAAGTTGGGTCTGGATTAGAAGCACCTAAATTTACAATGTATGGGTTGCCATTTCCATCCAATGCCTCACCGTCAACTCTAGTCCCATTATTGTCTATTCTACTATTTCCAATTTTACCAAATTGGTAGGATATGTTTGTATTTAGAGAAGTGCTCTCATTTATATTCCAATAATGGTTAAGCATTAAAATTGGTTCAGAAACTTCTTTTATTCTAGAGTTTCTGATCTTTCCATTTTGAGACCCCCAATAAGAATTGTATTGAATACCTTTTAAATCAAAAACTTCTTGAGTTTGTGGCGCAGATTTACCTCTTTTATTAAAAGCTGTAATAGAGGTAAAGCTTAGACTGTGGTTGTCATTAATTTTCTTTTCAATAGATGCGAAAAAAGAAGTAGCATCATACATAGTTCCGTCCACAAATCCCTCTCTTCCATTTCTATTACTGGCAGCTACGGTATATGCCCAGCCCTTTTCAGATAAACCAGAGGAATGTGTTACCATAGCTCTATGAACGTAACTTCTGTTTGAAGATGCATAGGAAATTCTAGTTCCTTGTCTTTGTTCAGAAGATCTTACATTAATATTGTTAGCACCTAATATACCTCCAAATGTGTAGTCAGATGCAGTTAAGCCAGTGCTAAATTCTTGATTTCTTAAGACATCATTTAATCCTCCCCAATTACTCCACTGTGGTCTTCCGTTGTAGAGCTTATTCATTTCTATTCCATTAATGAGTACTTTACCATTTTCTGAATCTAACCCTCTTATTCTAAAAAAGGAAGAACTAAATTCAAAAGCAGCTGTTCTCAAGTAAACATCTCTTGATGATTGAAGCAATCCGGAAATATTATCAGCGGCACTAGTATCATCATTTAACTCATCATCAGAAAGAGTTACTGTACTTAGATCTTCTTCTTCAGAAATATCTAGATACAATAAAATAGTTCCTAAATCAATGGTGTTACCAGCTAACTCCAGTGGAAAATTCTGAGTCTCATAGCCAGACAATTTTATTTCTAATATAAAATTTCCATTGTCTAAATTTTCAATCACAAAAACACCTAATTTGTTTGTTTCATATGATTTAAGGGCATTATTTTTAATAGATAAAGAAACCCCATCAAGAGGCTTTTCAGAATCACTATCAACAATAATTCCTTTCACAATATTTTGTGCATTTATTCCGATTGTGAAAAACAAAAGCAGTAATATTGGAATTACAAATCTTCTCATAAAATAATAGTTTTTTAATAGGGTTGTTTGCAAATACGTCCACAAAATTAATACTTTTAAATGAATTGAATTGTTAAAACACCCAGATATAATTTTTGACTGAAATTAGTTTTATATTTTTGTGTAATTAAAATTAGAAAAATGAATAAATATTTATCATTAATAGTCCTATTATTAATTACAGTGTATTCCACTTTCTCCCAAAATGGTGAGAAAACATATAAAATAAGAACTCTTGCTTTTTATAATTTAGAGAACCTTTTTGATACCATTAACGATGTCACAAAAAACGATGAAGCTAGTCCTATGATGGAGCTTAAAGGAAATAAGTCAAAAGTTTATTGGGATAAAATTGATAAACTAGCTAGTGTTATTTCTCAAATAGGTGAGGAAAAAACAAAAACTAGTCCTGCTATTATAGGAGTATCTGAAATTGAAAATGTTAGTGTTTTAGAAGATTTAGTAAAATCTGTGCACATCAAGAAAAAAAATTATGGTATAATTCATTACGAATCTCCTGATAAAAGAGGAATAGATGTTGCCTTGTTGTACCAAAAGAGATACTTTAAGCCAATTTTTCATCAATCATTTAACCCAAATATTTACAGAAATAATAGAAAGGTGTACACTAGAGATCAATTACTAGTATCTGGATATTTAGATGATGAGTTAATTCATTTGATAGTAAATCATTGGCCATCAAGAAGTGGTGGTGAAATGAAAAGTAGACCGTTAAGAGAAAAAGCCGCTTATCAAAATACAAAAATTATCGAGCAGGTTAGAGAAAAAGATCCAAACGCAAAAATTATTGTGATGGGTGATTTTAACGATGATCCTATTAATGCTAGCTTTAAAAAGGTTTTGAAAGCTAAGGGAAAGAAAAAAAATGTTGGGAAAAATGACATTTATAACCCATATGAGGAACTGTTTAAAAAGGGATTTAACACATTAGGTTATAGAGATAATATTAATTTATTTGATCAAATTCTAATTACTTCATCATTATTAGATTCTGGTAATAAAGATTTTTCAACATACAAGATGTTTAAGGCCATGGTCTTTAATAAAAGATTTCTTACAAATAAAAGAGGGCGTTACAAAGGGTATCCTTTCAGAAGTTTTTCTTTTGGAAGTTATACAGGAGGGTATAGTGATCATTACCCAGTATATATGTATTTAATTAAGGAGAAAAATTAATAAGCAATCACGTTTTTACTTATTGTATATTTTTGAGGTCTTTTAAAAGAAGTTGAATAGAGGTATTACCTTTCCATTCATTTTCATCCAAACTATAGGCAATGTCAAAATCACCTTTAATTGATTTAATTTTATCACCCAATCCAAAGCCAATTGCATTGTAGGTTTTTTGGTCTGCACCATCAATGATACTTAACTTTAGATGACTTTTATCTGAGCCTACAGTTTTGCCATATCCATTGTCTCTTACAGAAGTAGTTTTAAAGACAGGTTTCATGTTTTGTGGGCCAAATGGCCCCATTTGTTGAAGAATTCTAAAAAACTTAGGAGTAATTTCAGATAATTCTAGCTCTAAGTCTATGGTAATTTCTGGGATTAGTAAATTTTTGTCAATGCTGGCTTTTACAACTTCTTCAAATTTATTTTTAAAAGCACTATAATTTTTTGGATCTAATGTTAAACCAGCAGCATATTTATGTCCACCAAATTGTTCTAGATATTCTGAACATTCATTTAATGCTTCATACACATCAAAACCTTTTACAGATCTAGCAGAAGCTGCAAGTTTATTGCCACTTTTTGTAAAAACTAGTGTAGGTCTATAAAAAGATTCTATGAGTCTAGAAGCCACAATGCCAATAACACCTTTATGCCAATTTTCAGAATAAACAACCGTTGAAAATTTTTCTTTTTCATTAGCTGATTCAATTTGTTGTAAAGCTTCATAGGTAATTTTTTTATCGAGTTCTTTTCTTTCTAAATTAAACTTTTCAATTGAGGCAGCAAAATCTAATGCTACTTCAAAATCCATTTCAGTTAATAATTCTACTGCATAATTACCATGTTTAATTCTGCCTGCTGCATTGATTCTTGGAGCTATGATAAAAACCACATCGGTAATTGTTAATTTTTTTTTATTTATTTGATGGATGATTGCTTTAATTCCATTTCTTGGATTAGTGTTAATCACCTCTAATCCATAATAAGTTAAGATTCTATTTTCACCAGTTATTGGAACAATATCAGCTGCAATTGCAGTAGCAACTAAATCTAAATATTGTTGTATGTCTTCAATTGTTTGTCCTCTTCTTGAAGCCAATGCCTGAACTAATTTAAAGCCAACACCACAACCACATAATTCTTTGTAAGGATATGTACAATCAACTCTCTTTGGATTTAAAACTGCAAATGCCTTCGGTATCTCATCACCAGGTTTATGATGATCGCAAATAATAAAATCAACATTCTTTTGTGAGGCATAACTAACCTTCCCTATAGCTTTGATACCACAATCTAATGCTATAATTAGCGAAAAATTATTATCAGATGCAAAATCAATTCCCTGGTATGAAATCCCATACCCTTCATCATACCTGTCTGGTATGTAGGTAGCTATATGATTTGTGATTGTTTTTAAATAGGAGGACACCAACGATACAGAAGTGGTTCCATCTACATCGTAATCACCATAAATGAGAATATTTTCATTATCAATGATTGCTTTTTCTATTCTAGAGACTGCCCTGTCCATATCTTTAAGTAAAAAAGGATCATGTAAATCTTCAAGAGATGGGCGAAAAAACTCCTTAGCTTTTTTAAATGTATCTATATTTCTTTGAACCAAAAGCGATGCCAATATCGGATTTATAGATAAGTCATTAGAAAGTTGACTTACTTTCTTTTTATTGGGTGCTGTTTTTAAAGTCCAACGCATAGAATTTTTAATTATTCATGAAAACAGACTTCAGTA
>Ga0228653_1000201_pt1 | contig 20454 bp, 16 predicted proteins | sample 65DmetaG_FD_182745 | JGI IMG/M metagenome (GOLD analysis project Ga0228653, IMG submission 182745) | Seawater microbial communities from Monterey Bay, California, United States - 65D | ecosystem: Environmental > Aquatic > Marine > Coastal | place: USA: California | collected 2016-11-02
GCCCCTGCAGCTATAATTGAATTACTTTCTATAACACAATCATCCATAACAATACTTCCCATACCAATTAATACATTATCATGAATTGTACATCCATGAACAATGGCATTATGGCCTATTGATACGTTATTGCCAATAGTAGTAGGTGATTTTTGAAATGTAGCATGAAGTACTGCTCCATCTTGAATATTTACCTTATTCCCTATTTTTATAAAATGAACATCTCCCCTAATTACAGCATTAAACCACACACTACATTGTTTTCCAATGAAAACTTCTCCAACTATTGTTGCATTTTCAGCGATGAAACAATCTTTTGATATCTGGGGATATTTTCCATTTACAGGTTTAATAATTTTCATTTATATCTAATTTACAATTTACACTACCCTTTTTTTTATAAAAATTACAACTTTTAGTTGATAATAAGTTTTTGACCTATAGAAAGTGTGTTACTTGTTAAGTCGTTTATTCTCTTCAAATCAGCAACTGTAGTTTCATGTTTTCTAGCAATTGAATACAGTGTATCCCCTTTTTTTACTTCGTAATAATTTTTAGATCTTTTTTTTGTTTTGAGTCTTGGCTTACGTTGAGTTTTTTTAGTTTCTTTTTTTACCTGCTTCAAGTCTTTTTTACGAATCTTATCAAATTCGTATAGCTCGTAGGTCTCAATGATTTTAATTAGTTTTTTAGGGTAATTTTTATCAGTTGCATAACCTGCTTTTTTAAGCCCTTTAGACCAACCTTTGTAATCTGTTTTTTTTAACGTGAACAAACTGGCATAACGTCTTCTTCCACTAAGAAATTGAGAATGATCTTCATAAGAACTTTCAACGTATTTATATTTCCTAAAACATTCTCCCTTTTCATCATCATCATGGTATACTTTAGCTCCTTTCCACCCAGTATGGCATTTGATTCCAAAATGATTGTTTGATTTAGAGGCCAGTTGACTTCTTCCATTACCAGATTCTAAAATACCTTGAGCTAAGGTGATACTTGCAGGCACATTGTATTTATGCATTTCTGAAACTGCTATTGGAGCATATCTTTTAATGTATTGAAGCGAATATTTATTTAATGATTTATTGCTTTTTTGAAGCTTTTTAACATGTTGCACTTGTTTTACTGGCGAGACAGATTCATAAGGTCTTTCTGTAATCGTTTCTTTATTAGTTTTAGTGGTAGTAATTTTTCTGCTAGAGCTACAACTTGCTAAAAGCAGCAGGAAAAAAATCAAAAAACCTAATTTAACTTTCATTTATAGAATTTTTAGAGTACTGTTTTTACGTTTCAATCTGTGGTTAAAACCGGCTATGCCTTGTAGACCACCTGAATGAATGATCAGTATTTTACTTCCCTTGGGAAAACTGTTTTTTTTAATCATATCTAAAATTCCAAACATCATTTTTCCTGTATAAATTGGATCTAACGGAATTTGAGTTCTTGTTTTAAATTTGTTTATGAAATGGATCAACTCTTCTGAATATTTCCCATAACCTCCAAAATGATAATCATTATTGAGTTCCCAATTATCTTGAAACTTACACTGTTTTTGAATTTCATTCTTTATGAAATTTCCTTTTAATACTGAGAATCCAATAACTTTTTGATGCTTTTCAGCACTATTAATAATTCCCGAAACTGTACCTCCAGTTCCCACACATACACAAATATAATCAAACTGATGGTCTTCAGTAGATAAAATTTCTTCACAGCCTTTTACCGCTAAACTATTAGTTCCACCTTCCGGAATACAATAAAAATCTCCATATTCTTTTTGAAGAATTTCTGTAAACTCACTTGAAGTTTTATTCCTGTAAATTTCTCTAGATACAAATTTAAACTGCATACCATGTTTAGAAGCATGTCTTAAAGTAAAATTTGAAGCAAGTGTTTTTTCTAAATTATTTCCTAACTCATCTCCTCTAATAATGCCAATTGTTTTAAACCCTGTTAATTCTCCCGCTACTGCTGTAGCCAAAATGTGATTAGAAAATGCGCCTCCAAAAGTTAACAATGTTGTTTCCTTTTGCTCTAAAGCTTCTTTAAGGTTATATTTTAATTTTCTGAATTTATTACCAGATACTAGGGGATGAATTTGATCTTCTCTTTTTATGAAAAGTTGGTAATTGTTGGCTTCAAGTTCCGGGAGAACAATGTGTTGATTTTTACTTTGTATTTGAGAATTAAAATTCATAATTAATCACAACAACAAGTTATGAAAATTTTTCAATCTCTTCCTCCAACAACTCCCAATCCGTCATTAAAGATTCTAAAGTTGCTTTTTTAGCTTTATAATTTTCAAAGAAATTTGGTTGGCTAGACACCTCGTCGTAGTTTTCAGCTAATTCTAAATCAATTTTAGTAATTTCTGTTTCTAAGTCACTAATCTGAGCTTCAATTTTAGAGCGTTTGTTTTTCAATTTTCTAAGTTCTTTCTCTTGATCTCTTGACATTTGATGTGCGTCATCTTTAGAGGTAACCTTTTTAGCTTTAACTACTGTTCTCTTTTCGGCTTCACGAAGATTTTCAATTTGATGTTGTTCAAGAAAATAATCTATATCACCCAGATATTCTTTGATAACTTTATCTTTAAAACCAAAAACTGTTGAGGTTAAACCTTGTAAAAAGTCTCGATCATGAGACACTAAAATTAAAGTACCATTAAATTGTTTTAATGCCTCCTTTAATACATTTTTAGAAGCAATATCAAGGTGATTTGTTGGCTCATCCATAATTAAAACATTAAATGGTGATAACAATAACTTACATAAAGCCAAACGATTTCTTTCTCCCCCAGATAATACTTTTGCTTTTTTATCTACTGCATCTCCACCAAATAAAAATGCCCCTAACATGTCTCTGACGCGCATCCGGTTGCCATCGGTAGCTGCGTCCTCCATGATTTCTAAGACTGTTTTTTCTGGTGGCAAATGCTCTGATTGATTTTGAGCAAAATACCCAATTTCAACATTGTGCCCTAATTTTAAATGGCCTTCAAAAGGAATGTCTCCAACCATCATTTTAGCTAAAGTAGATTTTCCTTGTCCGTTTTGACCCACAAATGCAATTCTACTATTTCTCTCAATTAGAAGATCTACGTTTTCGAGTACCTGTTTTTCACCATAACTTTTACTCATATTTTCAGCCTCAACAACAATTTTTCCTGGTTCTTTTGAAATTGCAAAACGAACATTCATAGTAGCATTATCATCCTGATCAACTTCTATCAACTCAACTTTATCTAATTGTTTCATTAATGACTGCGCCATAGAAGCTTTACTAGCTTTTGCTTTAAATTTATTAATTAGCAACTGCTTTTGCTTGATTTCTTTTTCTTGATTCTTTTGTGCTTGCAATTGTTTTTCCTTGATTTCTCCTCTTAAAAGTAGAAACTGAGAGTAGGGTTTTTTGTAATCATAAATTTGTCCTAAAGAAATTTCAATAGTTCTATTCGTAACATTATCTAAAAACATTTTATCATGAGATACTAATACAATTGCACCAGCATATGATTTTAAGAAGTTTTCTAACCATATGATAGATTCGATATCTAGGTGGTTTGTTGGTTCATCTAATAGAAGAATATCATTGTTTTGAAGTAAGAGTTTTGCCAATTCTATACGCATTCTCCAACCTCCAGAAAAGGTATCGGTTAGTTTGTCAAAATCTTCTCTTTGAAACCCTAAACCCTGAAGTATTTTTTCTGTATCTCCTTGATAGTTATAACCGCCTAACAATTCATAACGCTCGGTTAGCTCTGTTAAATCAATAATTAACTGACTATATGCTTCGCTTTCATAATCAGTTCTGGTTGCTAATTGTTCGTTTGTAACCTCTAATTTTAACTCAATTTCTTTAATTTCTTCAAAAGCTTGATACGCTTCCTCAAGGATGGTTCTTCCGGCTACAAAATCGATGTCTTGCCGTAAAAAACCGATTTGAATATCTTTATCAAAAGCCATGGTACCTGCACTACTTTCGATATCTTTAGATAATACTTTTAATAAGGTAGATTTCCCAGCTCCATTTTTACCTATTAATCCAACTCTGTCTCCTTTATTCAATTTAAAAGTAATCCCAGAAAATAAATCTGACCCCATAAAAGAGACCGTTAAGTTATGTACGTTAAGCATTAATTTTTATCATTTTTTATGTTGCAAAACTAGGTAAAAAAAGAATACAATTGATTTACTAGATTTTGATGATTTACTAGATTTTCAAATTTTAAGGACACCCTAAATATTTATAGATAATTGTTAAGGAGATATTACAACTATTTTATTTTCTATTTAAGTACTTTTACTCCAGAATATTTCATATGACTTTTTAGAATTAAAAAATCTTAATGTTAAAAAAAGGATCTAAAATCTATAGTATTATAAAAGGAAAATGCCCTAGGTGCCATCAAGGAGATTTTTTCAAACACCCGATTACAATAAATATTTTTAAAGTCAATAAGATTCAAAAAAAATGCTCACACTGTAAACTTAACTATATGATTGAGCCAGCTTTTTATTTTGGAGCATTGTATGTGAGTTATGGATTAACCGTGGCAATATGTATTCTAACTTTTATTACTTCAAAAATTATTTTTGAGGTATCTCTTCTACCATCTTTTTTAGTAGTTTTTCTAGTTTTAATTTTATTTATACCTATAAATCTTAGACTTTCAAGAATCCTATGGATAAATCTGTTTATTAATTATACCCCTTAAGTTTTTCATTAAATCTCTTAATGTCTATTTCCTCATCTAATTCTTTATTAAATTCTATGTGCTGAAATAAATTCTTGGCAACTGTTGGTGCTATCATCACTCCACGAGTTCCTAGACCATTTAAAACATTTAATTGACAATATTTATGATGAACACCAACCAATGGTCTTCTGTCTTTTACAGCAGGTCTTATCCCTGCTGACTGATCTATAATCTCATACGGAACGGTAATCACTTTTTTAAGTTTTTCAACCAGTTCTTCTTTCCCTTCAATTGATGGTATTGAGGTTTTGTCTTTATGGTTAAAAGTTGCTCCAACTTTGTAACGATGATCCCCCAAGGGCAAAACAAATAAAGTTGACTTTAATAGAAAGTTAATCTCTAATTTTGGTGCATGAATAGTTATAATTTCACCTTTAACCTCCTCTAATGGTAAATGCTTAAAATAGGGGTTTTGCTTCACTCCAAATCCCTCACAAAAAACAATTTTACTTGCCTTAAGATTATTGTATGTAACCAAATTACCTTCAAATAAAATATCATTATGATTAAACTTCTCAAAGCGAATCCAATGATTGTTTTTTAGATACTGTCTGTAAGCCTCTACTAATTTATGAGTATCAATTCTGCCACCTTCTTTTACATTTCCAAAATAGTGTTCTCCTACAACTCCATCGTATGTTTTTTTATCTAATTTATCATCTAAGAATGGCGCAACAGTTGGTTTATCAAATGCAGAAAACCAGTTATTTTGATCCTCTAAAGATTTAAATGCTTTTTTTATAATAAATTTTTGATCGAAAGTTTGACTAAATTTATTTTCTAATTTCTCATAAAAAGGAAGTGCAATTGCTAATTGATCTTTAGCATTCCAAACAGGTGAAAACCGTTTTAAAATAACTGGATTATAAACCCCACCAGCAACTAAAGAAGAAGTTTGAGAATCATCTTCAAAAACAATAAAACTTTTATTAGCTTTGATTAGTTCTTCAACAAAAGCTAAACCCGCTAAACCTAAACCAACGATAAAGTAATCTACTTTCACCATTCAAAAATAGTCTTTTACAATAAAAAAGCGTCTCGAATATCGAAACGCTTTTAAAAATTTATATCATTATAGAATTTAATAATTCCACATATCTATTTCTTTGTTTCTAATAGATTCTTTTATTCTGTCGGCTTCAAGCAACTGAAATAATGCATTTCCTCTTATGTAATCTGCAATCGATCTGTTACCATACACGTTTTCTTCTCTAACAATTACAGCATTAAATCTTCGGGCATTTAAGAGATGATCATAAGATATGGGTTGAGAAACATTCTTTGGATTAAAAACCTTTGAATCATGTAATATCTGTCTTGTTTCTGGATAAAAAACCCAAAATAATTCATATAACTCTTCATCTTCAATATCAGGTAACCCAAGCGTTAAAACATCTTTACCCATTGGTGCTAGAGCTAACAATCTATATTTTAGTTCTCCTAAACGTTTATCAAAATACCACATTCCTTTCATCATATATCCCTCAATATCTTGAGTTTTAATTCTAAAAGTATCAGAATAATCACCGTTTAGTCTAACATTTACTAATTTTTCATCAATTTCTGCACCAGTAATTTTTGAAGTAAAAAAGGAATCTGAATATACATTTTTTATGGATCCATTTTTAATACCTCTCATAAGTGTATCGAATAATGAACGTCTGTCATTAGACATATTAGAAGTATCTATAGGAAAATAATAAGGAAGATTAATCTTTTGATTTAAATCAACAAATTCCCATACAACTTTAGACCAAAGAATATCGCGTTCATCGATAAAACCATAAGCTAACGGTTTATCATTATCTGCGGCAATTCTGGCATCGGTTTGTTTTCCTATTTCTTCTACCTTAGTCGCATTTAAAATATTGGCCTGAGCACATACATAGCTTGTAGCTAATAATGAAATAACAACTGTATAAAAACGCTTCCTAATCATACTATAATATTTAATTCTTCTAATTTGTAATCTGTATACTCACAGGTAATACCTTCTTGATACGAGTACCTTTTTCTTTTTCAATGGCTTTGATATCAAAAATAGTAATTAAATCTCCTCTTCTTGCTTTAGCTAAAGCTTTCTTAGCTTTAGCACTAAGCTTATTTCCTTTTACCTTTACAGCTAACTGTCCTGGTACTTTAATTGTAAATTCTTGAACAACCAACTGTAAGTCAAAGACAAAATCTGGTAACTCAGCGGCAATTGGTGTATTTCCAAGACTAGATTTTGGCATTGGTACCACACCAAATTCTCCTCTTACAGTACCAGCTGCTGCAGGTATGTCTTTGATTCTAAATGTTTTTGGTGTATTGATAACTTTTCCATTACTTAATTTAGCCGATACATTAATTTTAACTTCTTTTCCACTACCAGGGTTTAAAATGTATTTCCCTAAACCAGTTCTTTTGAGTTTGTTATTGCCTGGAACACTAGATGAAATATCCTTATCTCCAACACCAGGAACAGATATAGATATTGGGTTGTCTAGACCTCTATAAACTACATTCATTTTATCCGCTGAAATTACGGCTTCACTAGGCAATGCAATTACAGAATATTCACTTGCAAAAGGAACAGGAACTGGTTCACCATCTTGCATGAACGTAATGGTTCCTTTAATATTATTGGTTCCTACATTTCCAGCAGGAATATCAATTTTAACCTGACCTTCTTCAACCTTATCCGTTACATTTCTACCATTTAAAATAACTTCAGTTGGCACTAAGGTAGCATCATATCGCCCTAAAACAACTTTACCTTCAACTCGCTCACCAGCAAAGTAGGCTGTTTTTTCAAGTGCTACAATACCCTCATAATTTGTTAAAGAAACTTCTGATTCTAATTGACCTCCTAAAAGATTGGTGTATATCTCAGCTTCAGTATTTTTTACATCTCCCTGAATCTGAGTCATATTTGCTAATGAGGTAATCATTGGCATTCCCTCATATCTACTTTTTATCCAAGGAATTTCTGGAGAATCTTCCTCTCTTGCTGGCTCAGGGTCTGTATTGAATCGTTTTTTAATATTTCTAATCAAATCTGGATTTGCTTCAGTTCCAAGGATAGACAATAATTTTTCTCTGTAGGAATTGATACTACCCACAAATTCTTCACCTTGGGGGGTTAGGCCTTCCCCTTTAAAAAACATTTCATCAAGTCTATCTCCACTGCTCATAGACTCATAATTGGTTTTGTCTTCTTCGTCTGTATCCGATAGGATAGAGTCTTTTAAAGCACCCATGTAAGCATATAAATCTTCTGAGAGTTTATTAATTTCTTGTGCTTTTTTATTTAAGTCTGCAAACTTATCTGGTTGATCAGTTGCCTTTGTATTTAAACTTGATAATATATTGTCAATATTCGTGGAAGAAGCAACATTTGCATCTTCAATTTTTTCTTTCATAAAGCCAAACGATGACAATACCTTTTTATCCATTTGCATTGCCAACATTGCAATGAAAATTAGATACATTAAGTTAATCATCTTTTGCCTTGGGGATAATTTTCCTCCTGCCATGTGAATTAGGTTTTAAGTTAAAGATGAACTAATTATTTGGTAGACATTGCAGAAAGCATTCCACCATACACTCCGTTTAGAGACGATAAATTACTTGCCAATGATTCCATTTGTTCTTTTAGTCGTTCAGAATTTTCAACCATAGCGTTGTTTAACTCTGCTTGTTTATTGGAATTTTCCATTTGAACTTGATACAATCCATTCAAAGACTCCATTTGTGTGGCTGCTAGTTCTACTTGTTCATTATATTTTGCAGTAGAGGATATTGACTCAGAGGCAACACTTAACCCTTCTGCAGCTGTATGAAAACTTTTAATACTATTTCCTAAGTTTGTCATTAAATCTGTATCTACTTTAGCTTCTTGTAAAAGGTTGTCTAGTTTTTGAGATAACATCCCGTTTACTCCTACTCCTTCACCTTCTACATCTCCAAGCTCTGGATATACTTTAGTCCAATCTAAATCTTCTTCAACAGGCTCAAATGCTGATACAAAAAATACCGCCGCTTCAACAGCCATACCGATGGTTAACATAATCCCCCCACTTATAGGGCCAATTGAAAAGTGTTGAATTTTAAATAAAGCTCCTAATATCACAATAGCGGCTCCGATACCGTAAGCCATATTAAAAAGTTTCTTAGTTGATTTTGATTGTGCCATAATTTATTTATTTGTTTTTTTATTAGTTGTTTGCTTGATTGTTTGCTCCTAGTTTACTTTGTACAGTTCTAAAACCAATGTAACTTCTGGCTGTGTCTCCGTATTCAAAATCTCTGGTGCTTACCTCCAGAAAATAAGCAACATCTTTCCAGGAACCTCCTCTTGTTATTTTTCTATTGTTAGCTCTATCTTCTACATTAGCATTCATAGTAGAACCCATGTAATAAGAATTTGGATTGTATGATGAATTTGTCCATTCAGAAACATTACCTGCCATGTTGTATAACCCGTAATCATTTGCATTAAACGACTGAACTTCAACAGTATAAAGCGCACCGTCCACAGCATAATTACCTCTAACTGGTTTGAAATTTGCTAAAAAACAGCCACGATCACTAGTGATATTTGGCCCACCCCATGGATATTTAGAGAATTCTAAACCTCCTCTGGCTGCATATTCCCACTCTGCTTCAGTTGGAAGTCTAAAACTAGAATTAGCAATAGAATTTTTCTTATTACGCATATTATCGCTCTTATTTTTTGTTCTCCAATTACAAAAAGCTTGGGCTTGATACCAATTTACTCCCACAACTGGATAGTCTTGATAGGCTGGATGGTAAAAATAATCTTGATGCATAGGATCATTGTAAGAATAATTAAAATCTTTGATCCAAACCGTAGTATCTGGATATACACTCACGGTCTCATTTACTAAAAAGCTTTTTCGTTCATTAGGTTTAGCTACAGCAGAATTGACATCATACCAAGAATAATTATATTTTAGTTTTTTTGTATTGAAAGTTCTCACTCCATCTCTAGAATCTTCTTTTTTAATGTAGAGTGAGTCCATCACTTCAGCATAATAAACATCTGGATATTCACTCGTATCCCATATTATATCTTCGTCTTTGTTCAATGGTTTTGTGTAAAGAGTATCTAGTTCATAGTAATTCTCAAACATATATTTTTGGTAGGCTGTTTGATCAGTAGTGTCAGCTACTGCGTAGGCAAAATCATAAATACCACCTTCAAGAGCTGCACCAGTTTCATCTGTTAAAGTACCACCAGACACAAAGTCTGCCATGGAAGCCAGTTCGGTTCTGACTATTGAGTCTTTAACCCAATTCACAAATTGTTTGTATTCAGAATTAGAAATCTCAGTTTCATCCATATAGAAAGAACTCAAACTTACCGTTCTCGGTGGGGCTGTCATTGTTCCAGTAATATCCTCATCCTGCTTACCCATTGTAAAGGAACCTGCTGGAATTGAAACCATTCCAAATGGTTTTTCTGCAAACCACTTCACATTAGATTTTACTCCAACTAATTCGCCTCTATCATTAGACCCACATCCAAATAACAAGGGAATAATAAATACATATAATATTAATTTCTTCATATTTTTTTAATCTTTCCTGGAAAAGTTCGTAAACCTATAATTTTTTTTAAACAAATACAATGTAATGTTTGTATTTTAACGTAAAATTATTAACCTCTCTGATTTAAATCATTTTACTCTGTGCTTTGAACCAACGTTCTGGTATTAATTGATTTGTTGTTTCTATGTAATCTTGATAGGTACATGGTATTAACGCATGCCTTTTATATTTATTATGTTGTATTAGATTAATCTCCATCCACCATCTTCCTGTTTTATTACTCTTGTAAAAATTAATTGGATCATCATTTTCTAACATGACTGTAAACTTTTGGTAATCTTCTTTTGTGGCAAAAGGATAATCCTTTACTCTAGAACTGAAGCCTTCAATAAAACACCAAATTATTTGAGCTATTAAATGAGCTGTTAAATTATGATTATCAAATGCTGAGTTGTATTCATATATACCAAAGGATGAAACTTTATCACTTATACCGGCATATCTTGCAATTCCACAAATTTCGTCGCCATAAAACCCATTAGGTGAAGCATTTTTATTTGCCGGAGCATCGCTTTGCCTTACAGATCCAATATCTATACTAACAATATCAGCATCTCTAAGAACCGGCTCTAAAGTTTCTAATTCTTTTGCCTCAGCCAGTCTGTAGGTATCGAAATTTAAACCTTGAATTAATTTAATTTCTTCTTGGGGATTTAAATAGGTTTGATATCCAATATTACTAAAATTGAAAAGGTTTGTAGGAACCTCCATAATTATCTTACTGAGATAGGATTTTGAGGATAATTTATCATCCAAACTACCTAAATCAAATTTACTGTCAACCACAACTAAATTAACCGTTTGTTCTAACTGATCATAAGCCTTATAATTTGAAAAGGTAATATCTTGGCCACCTCCTATAATAATTGGAATGATATTCATTTTTATCAAATCCTTAATTACCTCTGTAGTTGCAAAATGTGTATCTGAGGGCAAATCCCCTTTTTTTATATTTCCTAAATCTGCGATTGAGACATTCCATTTACCAGGGAATAATTTGTAAAAATGACTTCTTATATGATGTAGATCTTTACCTGATCCAAAATTATCATCAGTATTTCTATCTTCATCTACACCTAAGATGGCTACTTCTACAGTATTAAGATCTGGAAAGCCATTATTTTCGGTATGTATTTGTATGGCATTGCCTATAGATCCAGGCATTGACGTATCAAGGGATGCTTCTAAAGCATCATGAATAGGAGCTAAAAAATCAGTATTCATCTGAATGTATATATCTCTCTGCAAGATAATGATTTTTATTTCTTTTTAACAGACTTCTTTTTTGGAGATTTCTTTTTTGATGGCTTTTTTTTGGGCGCTTTAGATTCAATCATTTTAACAGCCTCTTCTTTTGTGATTTTCTCAATTTTAGTAGTTTTAGGAAGCTCAATTTTTATTTTACCCTTTAAAACATGAAATCTACCCCATCGTGCTTTTTCTATCCTAATACCAACATCTTCCCAATTCTGAATTAATTTATCTTTTTCTTTCTGAATCTTTTCTTCAATTAATTCTTTCATGTCTGATGGTGAGAGATTCTCAAAATCATACCTTTTATTAACATTAATAAACATTGAATTCCATTTAAGAAAGGGACCGAATCGTCCAACACCTTTCTGAATAGGTAATTCGTCATGGTAACCTACTGGAGCATCTAATTTTCGCTTATTTTCTATCAAATGTATTGCCCGCTCTAAATTAACAGACATAGGATCTTCTCCTTTATCTAATGAAACAAACATTTTATCAAAACGAATGTATGGTCCAAATCGTCCATTTGAAACCACTACCTCGTTATCTTCATAATTACCAATAGTTTTTGGCAATAAAAATAATTCAAGGGCTTCTTCGATAGTTATTGTTCCTAAATTTTGGTCTTTGTTTAAACTTGCAAATTGTTTTTCTTCATCTTCTGGAGCTCCAATTTGAGCTATTGGCCCAAATTTACCAAGACGAACCAAAACAGTTTTACCTGATTCTGGATGGTTTCCTAAAACCCGTTCTCCACTTTCTCTTACAGCATTTTTCTTCACATCTTCAACATTATTGTGAAATTTTGAATAGAAATTTTTGATCATTTTTGTCCAATTTTCATCGCCATCAGAAATGTCATCAAATGAAGACTCTACCTTAGCAGTAAATCCAAAATCTAAAATGTTAGAAAAATTTGATACTAAAAAGTCATTTACAATATTACCAATATCAGTAGGTGTTAATTTATTTTTATTAGCTCCTGTTTTCTCAGTCAATATTTGAGTTTTCAATACTTTATCCGACAAAATAATTTGTTCGTATGCTCTTTCTATCCCTTCATTTTGTCCTTTTTCTACATAACCTCTTCTTTGAACTGTTGAAATTGTAGGGGCATAAGTTGAAGGCCTTCCAATACCTAATTCTTCTAATTTTTTAACTAAAGATGCTTCAGTAAACCTGTAGGGTGGACTTGTAAAACGCTGGGTGGCATGAATGAAGTTATACCCTAGATGTTCTCCAATTTTTAAATTAGGTAGCATTCCGGCTTTTTCTTCATCTTCATTATCGTTTCCTTCTAAGTATACCTTTAAAAAACCATCAAATTTTATCATTTCACCATTAGCAGTGAAAATTTTATCATTTTCTGAATTCTCAATTTTAACATTTGTACGTTCTAGAAGTGCTTCACTCATTTGGGAAGCTAGTGTTCTCTTCCAAATTAAATCATATAATCTATTTTGATCATACTCTTTGTCTATGGAATGTAATTTCATATTTGTTGGTCTAATCGCTTCATGTGCTTCTTGAGCTCCTTTAGACTTGGACTTAAATACGCGCTGTTTGCTGTATTCTTTTCCATAAAAGTTTGTAATTTCCTCTTCTGCTGCATCCCTAGCATCTACAGATAAGTTTACACTATCAGTTCTCATGTAGGTTATTAGACCTGCTTCGTACAAGCGCTGAGCAACTTGCATAGTTTTTCCAACTGGATATCCTAGTTTTCTTGATGCTTCTTGCTGTAAGGTAGATGTTGTAAAAGGGGCAGCTGGAGACTTTTTAGCTGGTTTTTTTTGCAAATCAGAAATTGAAAACTCTGATGAAGAGCATGATTGCAAAAATTCTTCTGCAGCTATTTTTGATTCAAAATTCTTTGGAATGATCGCTTTGAATGATTTACCATCAGTATTAAAAAACTGAGCAACAACTTTATAATGAGTATCAGCTTTAAATTGTTGAATACTTCTTTCTTTTTCGACAATTAACCTAACGGCTACAGACTGAACCCTACCTGCAGATAAACCTCCTTTAACTTTTCTCCACAAAACTGGAGATAATTCATACCCTACCAGTCTATCTAAGACCCGTCTAGCTTGTTGAGCATTGACCATGTTATAATCAATATCTCTAGGATGGTCTACAGCTTTAAGTATTGCTTTTTTAGTAATCTCGTGAAAAACAATCCGTTTTGTATTTTCATCTTTTAATTTTAACTGCTCTTTCAAATGCCATGCAATTGCTTCTCCTTCTCTATCTTCATCACTGGCTAACCAGACTACATCTGCTTTTTTAGCTAGGGCTTTTAATTTTTTTACAACTGGTTTCTTATCCTCTGATATGATATATTTAGGACTAAAATCTCCATCAACATCTATCCCTAATTCTTTAGATGGTAAATCTGCAATGTGACCATAACTTGATTCTACCTGAAAATCTTTACCTAAAAATTTCTCAATAGTTTTTGCCTTCGCTGGTGACTCTACAATTACTAAATTTTTTGCCATATGTGATATAAATTACACCTAAATCATCTTCTAGGTGAGCGGTTTTAGGTTTGCAAAAGTAGAGAGTTTTTTTTTATATTTTGATTTTTCTAATAAATCTACACAGATTTTAACAGGAATTTAGATTAATTTATTATGACAATATGTCATATTTTTTCTATTTTGGTTGTATCTTTGTAGCCAATTGACAAGATGAAGCATACAGAAAAAATAATAGACGAAAAGATACAGGGCAAGGCCCTATACACTGAAAATAAAGCAGAAAACACAAAAAAACTCTTTATAGAAAGTTATGGGTGTCAAATGAACATGAATGATAGTGAGATTGTTGCATCAATTCTTGACAAAGAAGGATATAACACTACTCAAATATTAGAGGAGGCAGATTTAGTTTTAGTAAACACCTGCTCTATTAGAGAAAAAGCCGAAACTACTGTCAGAAAAAGACTGCAGAAATATAATGCTGTAAAAAAAGTAAATCCAACCATGAAAGTTGGTGTTTTAGGCTGTATGGCAGAACGTCTAAAAGAAAAGTTTTTAGAAGAAGAGAAGATAGTTGATTTAGTTGTTGGACCTGATGCCTACAGAGATCTTCCAAATCTATTGACTGAAGTTAATGAAGGTAGAGATGCTATAAATGTTATACTGTCTAAAGATGAGACCTATGGAAATGTTTCACCTGTTCGATTAAATTCTAATGGAGTTTCTGCATTTGTATCTATTACTAGAGGCTGTGACAATATGTGTACTTTTTGTGTCGTTCCTTTTACTAGGGGTAGAGAAAGAAGTCGAGATCCTAAAAGTATAATTTTAGAGATTCAAGAAATGGTTGATAAAAATTTCAAAGAAATAACCTTACTTGGTCAAAATGTAGATAGCTATTTATGGTTTGGTGGAGGCTTAAAAAAAGATTTTAAAAAAGCCTCTGAGATTGCTCAAGCTTCTGCTGTAGACTTTGCTCAACTTTTAGACATGTGTGCTGTAGAATTTCCAAAAACACGTTTTCGTTTTTCAACTTCTAACCCTCAAGATATGAGTTTAGATGTAATTCATATTATGGCTAAACATAAAAACATTTGCAAATATATTCACCTTCCTGTTCAAAGTGGCAGCAATAAAATGCTCAAAGCAATGAATAGACAACATACCCGAGAGGAGTACAAAGAATTAGTAGATAATATCTTTAGAATTATTCCAGAAATGTCACTTTCTCAAGATATGATTGTTGGTTTTTGTGGAGAAACAGAGGAAGATCACAAAGACACACTAGATTTAATGGAGTATGTTAAATATGATTTTGGTTTTATGTTTGCATACTCTGAAAGGCCAGGAACTCTCGCTGCTAAAAAAATGCCAGATGATGTACCTCATCACATAAAAAAAAGGCGTTTACAGGAAATTATTGACCTTCAACAAGTTCATAGTCTATATAGGACTAAACAACACCTCGGTAAAGTTGAAGAAGTATTAATTGAAGGAACCTCCAAAAAAGATCCAAATCAATGGAAAGGTAGAAATACACAAAACACAGTTATTGTTTTTCCTAAAGAACACTATCAATTGGGTGATTTTGTTAATGTTAAAGTTGAGGATTGTACCTCAGCGACTCTCAAAGGTGTCGCAGTTGGATTTTCAGATAATAACTAAAATAATATGGAAAACTTACAAACAGTAAAACAACGATTCGGAATTATTGGAAACGATGTTCAACTCACAAGAGCACTTGAAAAAGCTGTTCGAGTTTCCCCTACAGACATCTCAGTTCTTGTTACTGGTGAAAGTGGTGTTGGTAAAGAAAGTATTCCAAAAATAATTCATCAATTATCACACAGAAAGCATGCCAAATACATCGCTGTAAATTGCGGTGCAATCCCTGAAGGAACTATTGATAGTGAACTTTTTGGCCATGAAAAAGGTGCATTTACAGGTGCTACAACATCTCGTAAAGGATATTTTGAAGTAGCAGATGGTGGAACAATTTTTTTAGATGAGGTTGGAGAATTACCCTTAACAACTCAAGTTAGATTGTTGCGTGTTTTAGAAAATGGTGAATTTATAAAAGTTGGAGCTTCTCAGGTTCAAAAAACCAATGTAAGAATTGTTGCTGCAACTAATTTAAATATGCAACAAGCTATTGAAAAACAAAAATTTAGAGAAGATCTTTACTACAGGCTTAGCACAATTGAGATTCACTTACCCTCACTAAGAGACCGAAAAGAAGACATTCACTTGTTATTTAGAAAGTTTGCATCAGATTTTGCTCAAAAGTATAGAATGCCTACAGTTAGACTAGATGAAAAAGCTACTAGCCTTCTTTTAAACTATCATTTTCCAGGTAATATTCGTCAGCTACGAAACATTGCAGAACAAATATCTGTAGTAGAAGAAAAAAGGTTAATTAGTGCAGATAAGATGATTCATTACCTTCCTAACAACAAAGAAAATCTACCTGCACTTGTTGGAGGAAATTCCTCAGCAAATGATTTTTCAACAGAAAGAGACATCATGTACAAGGTGCTTTTTGATATGAGAAATGATATTAATGATTTAAAAAAATTAACATTAGATTTAATGCGAAGTGGCAACTCCGAAAAAGTTCAAGAAGAAAATCATCAGTTAATTGAAAAAATATATCAAGAAAAAGAGCAAGATCCTTATCAAGTAGAGGTAGTTAATTTACCGCAGCATACAAGCACCGAAAGTACATATGATTTTGCTGAAGATATTGAAGAATCTGAAAATTTATCACTTCAAGAAAAAGAAGTTGAAATGATTAGAAGATCTTTAGAAAAAAACAATAACAAAAGAAAGTTAGCAGCAAAAGAATTGGGCATTTCTGAACGAACTTTATATAGAAAAATCAAACAATATGATTTGTAATTATATTGTACATTTGAATTACTTATGAAAAAAACAATCTACCTTTTTTTATTCCTGACTTCAATTACACTTTTTTCTAATTGTGGGATTTATAAGTTTAATGGAGGGTCTACAGGTGATGCAAAAACGATTCAAGTCGATTTTTTTCCAAATCAAGCATCTTTAATTGAACCACAATTGAGCCAACGCTTTACTCAAGATATGCAAGATTTGTTTTTAAGGCAAACAAATTTAGACCTCACAAACTCTGGAGGAGACTTGCGTTTTGAGGGAGAAATTACAGGATACCGAATCAATCCAATGAGTGCAACATCTCAACAAACTGCTGCACAAAATAGACTAACAATCACTGTAAATGTTCGTTTTTATAATCGATTAAAGGAAGAAGATGATTTTGAAAAGCAGTTTTCTTTTTATTCAGATTTTGATGCTAATGCTCAGTTAACTGGTGGAGTTTTAGATGGAGCTCTTGATGAAATTTTGGAACGTATCATTCAAGATATTTTTAATGCCTCATTAGGAAACTGGTAATGAATATAGAAATTTACAAAAACCTACTATCTGACCCTAATCTTCTTAGAGATGAACAGACTATTGAATTAAAAAACATCATTGGAGATTACCCTTATTTTCAATCTGCAAGAGCACTTTATCTAAAAGGCTTAAAAAACCAAGAAAGTTTTAAATACAATAATGAACTTAAAATCACAGCAGCTTATACCTCAGATAGAAGTGTTTTATTTGATTTTATTACCTCTTCATCATTCAGAGAAAATTCAAATATTCATAAACAAATAAGTAAAAAAATTGCACAACAAGAGGTTTTTGATCATCATGAAATTAGTTCAAATATTGAGGAAGAATTATCCATAGGCAAACCAATTCATTTTTCTGAAAATGAAACGCATTCTTTTCAAGAATGGTTGAAAATTTCTACCCAACAACCAATCTCAAGAAAAAAATCAACTACAAATACGAAAGATGTTGATAAAGAATTTCTAATCAATCGATTTATTGAAAATAATCCTAAAATTTCATCCATAAAAAAAGACGAGGATACAATAATAACTGTTCCTCAGACTAGACCTGAAAATTTCTTAATGACAGAAACTTTAGCAAAAGTTTATCTTGAACAAAAAAAGTTTTCAAGTGCTATAAAAGCATATGATATTTTAAGTTTGAAATATCCAGAAAAAAGTGGTTTCTTTGCAGACCAAATAAAAAAAATCAAAACTTTACAAAATATAAAATCATGAGTTATAACCTATTCTTAGCTGTGATACTGCTTGTTGCTGTTATTTTAATCTTAATAGTAATGGTTCAAAACCCAAAAGGTGGAGGACTATCCTCTTCATTTGGTGGAGGTGGAGCACAATCCCTCGGAGGAGTTCAAAACACGAATAACTTCCTAGACAGAACAACTTGGACCTTAGCAATTGCTATGTTCGCCTTAATTTTACTATCAAACTTTTCTATAGAAAGAAATGGATCTTCAGACATTAAATTAGACAACTCATTAGAAGACGTTAGAACAACCCCAAAGACTAACGATTCTCCTTTACCGTCTTCCAATGATTCACTATAAGATTAGTTTTTAAAAACATATATAATGCCAGCGAAATGACACGTTGGCATTTTTTTTAACTCTAAAATTCAAATTTAATAGCTATATTGAAAAAATGGCAGTTCTTAAGAAGTGGCATAATTTCTGAACAATTTTATACAAATTAAAAATATATCAATGGGATTAAATATTCAACCTCTAGCAGATAGAGTTCTCGTAGAACCTGCTGCTGCAGAAACCAAAACTGCCTCCGGGATAATTATACCGGATAATGCAAAGGAAAAACCACAAAAAGGAACTGTTGTTGCTGTTGGAAATGGGAAAAAAGACGAACCTTTAACCGTAAAGGTAGGTGATACAGTCTTATATGGAAAATACGGTGGAACAGAATTAAAACTTGAAGGAAAAGACTATTTAATGATGCGCGAAAGTGACATCTTAGCAATTGTATAATTTTTACAAAAATAAATCAAAATGGCAAAAGATATAAAATTTGATAGTGATGCAAGAGATGGCCTCAAAAGAGGTGTAGATGCGCTTGCAAATGCAGTAAAAGTAACTTTAGGTCCAAAAGGGCGTAACGTAATTATTTCAAAATCATTTGGCTCTCCTAACGTAACCAAAGACGGTGTTTCAGTGGCAAAAGAAGTAGAGTTAGAAGATGAGTTAGAGAATATGGGAGCTCAAATGGTAAAAGAAGTAGCTTCGAAAACTAATGATTTAGCCGGAGATGGAACCACTACAGCTACTGTACTAGCTCAAGCAATAGTTAAAGAAGGTATAAAAAATGTTGCAGCAGGAGCCAATCCAATGGATTTAAAAAGAGGAATTGACAAGGCCGTTCAAGCCATTATAATTGACTTAGAAAAACAAGCACAGAAAGTTGGAAACTCTTCTGAAAAAATAAAACAAGTTGCTGCAATTTCTGCTAATAATGACAATACCATTGGAGATCTTATAGCTACTGCATTTGAAAAAGTTGGTAAAGAAGGCGTTATTACTGTTGAAGAAGCTAAAGGAATGGAAACTTATGTTGACGTTGTGGAGGGTATGCAGTTTGACCGAGGATATTTATCTCCTTATTTTGTTACTGATGCAGATAAAATGATTGCTGATCTTGAAAACCCATACATTTTATTATTTGATAAAAAGATCTCTAATCTCAATGAAATTCTTCCAATATTAGAACCGGTAGCCCAATCAAGTAGGCCTTTGTTAATAATTGCTGAAGATGTAGATGGACAAGCCCTAGCTACTTTAGTTGTAAACAAACTAAGAGGAGGTTTAAAAATTGCTGCTGTGAAAGCTCCTGGATTTGGAGATCGAAGAAAAGCAATGCTAGAAGATATCGCAATTTTAACTGGCGGAACAGTGATTTCAGAAGAAAGAGGTTTTTCTCTAGAAAATGCAACTTTAGACTTATTAGGTACTGCTGAAACAATTACAATAGATAAAGACAACACTACAATTGTAAATGGAAATGGAGATGCCGAGGCAATCAAAGCTAGAGTGAACCAAATAAAAGCACAAATAGAAACTACAACCTCTGATTACGATAAAGAAAAACTTCAAGAACGTTTAGCTAAATTGGCTGGAGGAGTTGCTGTTCTGTATGTAGGAGCAGCCTCAGAAGTTGAAATGAAAGAAAAGAAAGACAGAGTAGATGATGCACTTCATGCTACAAGAGCAGCAGTTGAAGAAGGTATTGTTGCTGGTGGTGGTGTAGCTCTAGTGAGAACTAAAAAAACACTTGAAAAAATTGAAACAGACAACTTAGATGAAACAACAGGAGTTCAAATTGTGAATAAAGCGATTGAATCTCCTTTAAGAACTATTGTTGAAAATGCAGGTGGTGAAGGTTCTGTTGTTATCAA
>Ga0228653_1000208_pt1 | contig 20128 bp, 39 predicted proteins | sample 65DmetaG_FD_182745 | JGI IMG/M metagenome (GOLD analysis project Ga0228653, IMG submission 182745) | Seawater microbial communities from Monterey Bay, California, United States - 65D | ecosystem: Environmental > Aquatic > Marine > Coastal | place: USA: California | collected 2016-11-02
CCTCAAACTCAATAAGTTGTGGTGTTTTTGCTAACGCTTGCCTAAAGGTTTCTTTGTCTACCTCTTGGTATGGCGCTTGCACATAGCTATGGTCTGAGTGTGGTAAAAAACTAATACCACTAATTTCATCAAAGTGCTTGTAAACCCAAGCACCTACCTCTAGCCACTCAGAATCACGCACCGATATTGTAACGCTTGGCTTGTGTTCACAAAAGTGCCTTTGGTATATTAACCACGTGTTAAGTTCTTCAATAGCTGTCCTATCATCCCTCGTAATAGATCCTTTAGGTGCTTTAATTGGAAAGCTAAACACAGCGGTAGTGAGAGGGTGGTATGTCTCATCTTCAACAGCCACACCTTTTTCTTTAAGGAACTCATATAAAGCGTCTTTCTTATCAATTCGAACAGTTCGAATGTAATAATTAGAATGCCTACTATGAATTCCAGAAGCGCTATCGACCAACTGGCTAACAGTACCACTAGGCTTAATACAAGTAATACTGGCAGACTCAGGTACATCAAGAACCTTGGCATACTTTTTGTTAGTCTTTCTTGCTTCATCTCTTAACTCCTCTAGGTATGTAGGGTCTGGGTTAGCCATAAACTTATTGTCCATAATCCCAGTTAACGATACACCAAGCAATCTTTCCTCGGTTGTGTTCTTATGCCACTCAGCTGATAAGAATTGAAACTTATCAAGCGTTGATTGGAACGTACCAAGTATTGTTGCTATTCTTACCTTTTCTTTTAGCGTATCTTTTGTGTCATCTACCCTAACTACAACCTCAGTTAAATTACAAAATTGCTTATCCCTGAGTATGATTTCAGAGCAAGGGTTTGTTCCATAGTTTAAAGTAGGGTCACGCCTACCCCATTTGTTGGCTTGCTTTTGTGATGCTACCCTGTTAAAGATACCACGCTCACCTGACTTAGACTTAATAAGTGATACCCACTCATCTAAAAACGTTTCCATGTCTGGCGTTTCGGTATAAGAGACGCTATTGTTAGCCAATGCACGCCAAGGTGTTTGGTCTGGGTCATACCAATTACCCATCTTAGCTTCACGCATACGTTTATCACTAAGGTTAGATAATGATATAAGCGCTGACCTTCTAACACCACCTACTACTACAATGTCACCAATCATACATGTAATGTCATGCACCTCTAATGAGTTAAGCTTGCGCCCTCTAGCATTAAGAAAGGTTTCGGTTGTAAAATCAAACAGCCTCTTTAACGGGTCTGGACCACTAGCTCTACCACCAAAAGTTTTTAACCTTTCACCAGCGGGTCTAATACGTGAGTAATCAATGGTCGGTATGTCACCTTCCCATAAACTAGATAGAAGTTTTTTAAACGCCTTCGCCCACCCAAGTTTGCTGTCGCCAACAACAATAGTATCATCACAAGGATTAATACTTTCTGGCACTTGTGGTAGTTTGTCAATTTCTTGTCGCTCACAACTAAAGCCTACTCCTGTTCCGTTCATTAAAATGTATAAGCACTCACTAAAAGCACGTTTATTGTTCATAGCTAGGTAACTACAGTTGTAAGCTGATATATTATCTCGCTCACAAGCTTCCCCAGCTGTCATTAACAACCTCATACTTGGCATTACTTTTAAGTTTAATACAGCGTCATGTATTTTATCTATGTCTTTACCTAACGCTGGTGCATGCTTACGTATAAAATTTGTTAACCTTGTAACTGTTTCCTCCCATGTTTCTCTACGATTAAGTTCTGGCATAAACCGAGCGTATCGGCTTACATGTATAAAGCGTTGGTAATTGTCCAAATTTGTTCCTTGTTCCATAATTTCTCCTTGTTAAGATAAGTCTGCTATAAATGATTTCCATCTGTTGTTTACTTTTTTCCAGCCCTCTACAAGCAAAACGTAATCAGCATCTCTAAGGTGCGGTGTACAGTCTGCGTTTGTAATTTTATCAATACGGGCATTCATATTTCCGTAGGTTGTTACTTGTATTAAATGAGTTTCGCCAGTTATAGATATACCCATAATATCAAAGTTCCATAAGTCTTGGCGAATGCGAGCAAAAGGATTCCACCTTTCAACTACTTTAATCATTCCTTCCTTGTAATCCCCACTTTCTTTCATGCGCTTTAAAGTTCTCTGCGTTGGTGAAATAGCCATCATGCGTCTCCTGTTTCATCAATAAACCTGTCAGGGTCTTTAGGGTTGTGTGGCTTTGGTGGTTTAGCTTTGGTAGCTACACCACTAGGTAGCTCATTGCCATAATCATCCTCAGTCCTACCACCCCAATCATTTAACGCAGATTCAATAGCTTCTTCTTTTTTCTTTAGTTTTTCAAATTGGTCATCATTTGGATGTCCAGAAAAAATACTATTCCATGCTTTTTCTAACTCCGCATCACTAATATTTTGTGGTCTACGTCCGCTACCCTTTCCCATTTTCTTCCTCCTCTTTTTGTTTTAACCAAATTGCATCACCTATTGCATCTACATCTGGTTCATAAGTTTCTTTTGGTTCTGGTGGGTTCATATCTCTTTCCATTATTTTACTCCTCTGTAAATTTAGGTTTTTGTACTCCAACAAAACCACATGATTGTTTATCTGTTGGCTCAAAGTCAAATGATGAATCACTGTTAAAGCCTATTGGCATATATATGTAATCCTGATTTTGACACATCATGATTTTAGCATCGGTGCAGTTGTCGTTGTAATACTTCATGGCGTGATCGCAATTTATGAAATGAGATATATAAGTTAGATCATCGTAGCTATCGCTATAACTGACTGCCATGACGAAGTTGCCTACACCTACCTTACTACCTTTTTCATCTGCTATTAACGCTGAAGCAAACACACCATAAAAAGCTATTATTAGTGCTACTACTACAAGTTGAATTATAGTAGTGTTAGTTACATTCTTTAGCTCTCTACGCCTTTTACGCTCTGCCTTTTGCTTTATTTTCCATATCTTTATCCTTTCTTGCTCTCTTTTGTAATTCATGAAAGCCTTATTTTTGTAACCTAAGTAGCTCATTTTTTACCCCCCTCTAATTCAATTAACATTTCTATATAATGCCTTGCCTTTTGTAAGTCTTGCAATCCATTCTTATCCTTATAACGAGTAACGTATTTAATAACATTACCTTGTAAGTAAGACAGATTGTTTTTGTTAATGTATTCAACAGGCTGTATAGCTAACTTACTATAATGGTCGCCACCTACCTGTTTCCTTAATGCACTGCCTTCATCATACTGATAACTCTCTAAGTCTATTTGCATATTTCCTCCTGTAATCGTTTATGTAATTCACGCTGTGTTCCATACCTTTCTTCCCAAATCTTTTTACCAATGGTATGTATGCCCATGCGACCTTGATGGTGATAGTGGCACAAAGGAATCATGTCTGTGTCCTTCATACCCATACCTGTTTTGTCTCTAATGTGATGTATGTTGCATGGCGGAAGGTCATCTACACCCTCATACCAGCGACACACTACACAACCAAATTCCACCATCTTTTGAAAATATAACTTTTGTGCTTTGGTAGCCATTAAACCACCTTTCCTATCCACCTATGGTTTTTAATGACCATTGGGTGTATGCGTGGTTGCCCATCTATAATTACTGCACTGCTACATATAAATCTGTCTTTAAAGTTTTTACTGTAGCCAAACGCTAAAGACTGTTGGTTAGTTAAACAACCTGTTTGCATAGCCCAGTTTAAATTATCTGGGTTGCTGTAATACTGTATGCTTGCCTTACTATGGTAATGACCTTGAACTGCGTGCATACCCATTTTCTGTGCTATCTGTAGAACGTTTGCACTCATGCCATGCGTAAAGAAACACCTAGAGCCATCGTTAAGACTAATGGTTAAGTCATCAACCCATTTCCAGCCTTTACCTACATCAAGAAATTCGTTGTAATGTTTTAGGTAGGCTTTAGGCAATCCATACTTTAAGGCACGCCTATAAACTAAACTGCTGTGGTTGCTGTCTAGTAAAGTCATGTCAGGGAATATACCTTCCAATTCTTTAACATATGTTTTAGCTAACCTTAACTCATCACCAGCACTAGGTAAGTCTGGGTTTGAGTCGTGCATACTAATTGCATGCTGGTCTAGCTCATCTCCCATATTAACTACCAAGTCAAAGCCTTTGTATTTTTTCTTTAGCGCTCTTAAAAACGCAAATGAGTCTTTGTGGTGGTAAGGTATATGTAAGTCACCTATTGCTAACACTTTTTTGTATTTCATAATTTCTCCTTAATAACCATGTTGTGTAATATCTAAAGTAAAGCCTAAGCTTACTGCAAACCTTTCAACGTTATTGCAGTATTCTATAAACTCTTTTATTGTGAGCTGTGATGTTGTAGGTATTACAACCATTTCATCTCCCAACATTTCCTGTTTGTAACTTAGGTACTTGTATTTCATCATTTGGTGCATTTCCTCAGGCTCGTAGCCTAAGAAAGAACCAAGCTCGTTGATTAGCCTCCAGTACCTTTTATTTTGAGCTGTACTGCGGTTTGACTTAAACTCCTCAACCTTAATATCCCACTGCTTGCTAAGGTCTAGCTCACCAAGATACCTTCTTGCGTGTTCCAACTCCTCTTCTGACGTCACTTTCAATTTTTTCATACCCGTTACTCCTAAATATTTTACCTTCTTTAGATGTAGCTTTAAACTCTACATCATCCCCAAACGCTTTCTTAATGTTTTTAATAAAGTCTTTAATCATCATTACCATTGCTCCGTATATTCAAGGGTTTTATGTTTGTAACCAAAACCCCATTTAGTTTCAGTACCTTGCCCATGTCGTTGTTTAAGTAAGTAAACAGAGCATGGTGATTGAGCCATAATCTTTTCATCCATACCACCTTCAGCCAACTCCCGTTCACGCTTTTTATTTCTGTGTACAGATATGACGTTGTCGACTAAATTCGTAATATCCGAACTGCCAGAAACGTCAAACTTAGAACTGCCATCATCTTCTGATGCTGTTTTTCTACTGTGTGCCACTAAGAATATATGTATTCCTAAGTCCCTAGCGCTTACACATAGCTGGTTAATAAAGTCTTTCTGTTTGGCGTAATCTTCTGATGGTATGCCACATTTCATCAGGCTGTCAATTACCATAAGCTTGACCCCTAACTTCTCTGCACAGTAATAAATGACTTCAAGCACTTTTTTAGATGTTGTTTCACCTTGTGGGTCATACATATAAAGTCTTCTTTCTAAGCCATTAATAAAGTCTTGTATGTATTCATCACTAGGCATAGCCTCACCTGTTTGCTGACACATCCTTCCCAAAGTTTGCTTGGGAAGCATTTCAAACGAAGCTATCATACTTTTCTGTTGTTGCAACAAATGCAACATAACATAGTTAAGCCATGCTGATTTGCCATGTCCTGAGTATCCAGTTACCAATGATACCTCACCACTTCTTACCCTGAAGTCTGTATGGGTTTTTTGAAATGGTAATGCCAAGCCACTTGTTAAGTCCTCATTAAAATAATCATTTACATCTTGCAAGTAATCTGATGGGCTTTTAATTTTTAAGTGTTCTTGGTTATCCCTTTTGTCCATATAACCAGATATTTCTTTGTCAGTTACAATTATGTCTTCAAGCGTCTGTGTTGCCATCACTCTCCTCCCTTGTTATTAGTTTTTTCTTTTGTTGTGCTACGTGCCTTAACTTCATTCTTGCCTTAATGCCTCTAGCCATTAGAAAAGATTTTACTTTTTTAGCTTGACCTTCATGTGGTGTTGCTAAATATACTTTTGGCTCTATGCTAATGTCATGTGCATCGTTGCCAGTTACTAACCATACCTGTAACCAAGGTTTGCTAAAGTCATTAACCCATTCAAATTCTTTCTCCATAACTTTCTCCTATTTAGTTTTTTTATAAGCATCCCTAACATTACCAACTGCTTTTAATAACCTGTCATGGTCTGTATCGTTAAGTGGTTTACCTTTTTTAATACTAGAGCTTGCTAAACCTATTATTAACACTTCATCCCGTAACATTTTTAATACTGCATAAGGGTTAAACCCTTGCTTTTCTGATTGATATAATTTGTTGTCAGGTAGTATATCTTTCCACTTTAAACCACTAGCGTCTAGAATAGACTTTATGTCACATCCAGCAAAACAATTCAGAAGTATTCTTCCCTCGTCTCCCTGTTTAATTCCTAACGAAGCGCTTTTGTCTTCGTGTGCTGGGCAACGACACGAATATTGTCCATTGCCCGACTCACGAACTCCATCAAAGTGGTTAGTAACCTGTTCTATTAAAATGGCACGTCCTCCCCCTCAACAGAAGCGTTAGGTAACCCAGTACCTTGCTTGTTAAGGGGTTCACTTGCTTGTCCACTTAAATATTTTAAGCCACTTTTACTTTCCCTAATCCAAGCACTTAACCTTAGCTCTTTACCGCCTTCCAAGGTTATTGTGCCAGTGTAATCAGGGCGCTTGGGATTGTCCTCTTTGTCCTGTTTGAATAGGGCAAAGGTGTTGGTGTTATCATAATCAGCCATTTTTATTTCCTCCATCTTTAATTTTAGTTATTAAGTCTTCTACTTCTATGTCAAACTTTCTTACTTCATCGGTTATTTGTGCAATAACCTCATCATCTCGCTCGACCCTAACCCATTTGAGTCTAAGCTCAGTTGGATAATCAGGGTGGTAACTTGCAAAATAACCATGTGTTGATTCAGTGCAAGCTATTTGCCATTGGACTTGGTACAGATACCTCTTGTCCATACCATCAGCCATAAGGTTTTTAGCGTGTGTTGTATGCGTAGGACATTTAATCTCCAATATAGCATTCTCACCTCGCAACAAACCATCTGGGCTGGCGCTTGTGTTTACAATATCAGGGTGGTCGTGTGAGCCTGATAAGGCAACTTCCTTTCCTGTAACTGCTTCAAACAACTTACGGGCATCTGGTTCTCTTTCTATGCCATCGTGCATTGCTCGATTCATAACTATTGAGCTAGCGCTAGTATTAGTAATTCTTTCTATTGCTAGTTCCATCCTGAGCCTAGTTTTATATGTTGACTCTCCATATTTAGTTTTTTTCATTAAATCGCCTAAGCGACTGGCGGTTATCTTTCCCAGTCGCACAGCGTGCCATTCTTCCGAACCCTGAATTAACTCCTCGTTACTCATAAGCTAAATTCCTCCTTTGTATTGTCTTGCGTATCTGCATCTTTAGTGTCATCTAATAGAAGCAAACCAGCAAGTGCATACTTACGAGCATACGAGCTACTTGAGCCAAAGCTTTGAGCTATGTCCATACCTTTGCGGTTTGGGTTAATACCAGCTTGTGCTTTAACACTAAGTGCTTCTGTTTCGCCAGCTTTAAATACTGCTACTGCCTCAACATAAGGTATGCCAGCAACCTCTTTTACTTCATCAGTAATTAAGATTGAAGCGTTGTGTTTTTTTAGTAAAGGCTTAACAGCCTCTAATATGTCCTCACAACTGCGGTAGTTATAGTTGCCAAAATTGTTACGTTGGTTTTTTGGCACATTGATTTCATTCTGTATTGCTATTAGCTCTTTCATACTGTATCTCCTTTATAATGTTGTTTAAGTAATTTATTACGCTCCGTTAAATCGCCATTCCAATCATAGCCATTTTTACGAAGCCATTGTTCACCATTAAGTACCCACATACTTTTATCATATGAAGATAATTCTTTCTCTACTTTCCAATACTTACCTTGGGTATCTCTAAGTAAAGTATCTAGCATTGGATAATATTGTGGTTGGCAATCAAACCCTTTAACCACTTCCATTATTCTTTTAAAGGTCATTCTTTTATCATCTTGTAATTGCTTACAATATAAAGCTAAACCTTCCTTTCTAGCTACTCTTCTTTTAGATGGGTACGCATCATGTATTTGATTATATTCATCTTGCCTTTTGTCTGAATCAATCATTTTGTCTAAACTGGATGTTTTACCACCTTGGCTAGATTTGTTTCTATGCAGTTTTGTTGCTTGCATGTCTGATGTAACCTTAATATTACTAATACTGTCATCATCATCGTAATCCCAAAACTCATCTATAATTTCCAAATACACACCAATTGGTATGTCTTTATTTCTTTTTAATAAACTTTCTAACTGACTTTGTGTTATTACACCTCTCTTTCTATGTGCTTCCCAAATCAACGTTAGAAAAGCATACTTATGTAATACACCTAAATGCACAGTGTCTGCAATAAATGATTCAATAAAGTGTGTGTAATAATACACAGTTGGTTCGTATTTCTTTTTCATAGTGCCTCCGTAGTTATTTATATTACTCTTAATATTACTATTACTATTACTATTAATGCTTAAAACTAAACTTCCCTTGCTACTGCTTGCGCCTGTGCTGAATGTCAACTCCCTCCTTTATGTAATGTTTTAAAATAGTTTCATGCTCTTGCGACATAAGAAACATAACTGATTCAATACCTAACGCATCTATTAATGCTTCAAACTCGTTTAAGGTTTCATGCGCCCATAAACTTTGGTCTGGCTGTGCGTTTGAATCATCAACTTGCTCAAATTCAATTTCATCATCTATCATAATTCCCCCTATCACCTCTAATGGTTCTTTCAGAAAAACTCGTGCAACCTATTGATTGCACAAGCCATTTTTGCAGTTTTTTCTGCGTCATTTTCAAGCTAATAACAGCCTGTGTTAGTACATATAATAAGCTCATCATCATATATAAAAGTTGGTGAGCCATCGTCTTTAGGTTTAACAAAGTACTCAATTTTAGTACCATCGTCACCACCTTTAACAACATAGCCAGCATCTTCAGCCCCGTATATATTTACCAACGAGCCATCATCTTTCCAAATACTTACCATGTCATCTGCTTTAGCTCTTTGTATCTGTAATGCGCAAAAAGCAAATACTGCAACAACTACTACTAATGCGTTTAATGGTTTCATTCTTCACCTCCATATCCTTCATTATTGTCATAAGAATCTAAGTTACTAACCTTAGTTCTTCCTTGTGCTTTATAGCCATGTAACTCATCGGCTAATACATGCTCTAGGTTATCACCATAAAAATACAATGGATCGCTAACCCAGTGTCCGCCAGTTTTCTTTGCATTGTTCCAGCTTTCGTCTTTACCTTTTTTAGAGGCGTGCATTATTTCTGCTTCTTGCACTTCCCTAAATAACTCCCAAAGCCTTGCAATACATTTTTCACGCTGGCGCTCTTGCTCAGCTACTTTACTTGGTGCAGTAACTGGGTAATCTTTGCCATTTTTAGATTTGTAAACATGAACATAGTTTTGTGCTTTTTCTACTAAGTTCATAAGCCTGTCCAAAGTTACCTTTGGTGGTTTATCTCTTCTTGACAAATAACTTGCTAACTCTTCACCCGTAATTATTAACCCATCTAAATAACCTCTTGAGTTAACTGACTTGCGGTATTTATTTTTAGCATTGTAATACTTAGCCATAATTCCTCCTTAGTCTTTATTATTAACAAATATTTTGACGCCATCTACATAAGTAGTGTTGCCAAAGTTTACATTACCATCCATTTCTTCTAAATCAGAGGTTGCCACTGTGTGTGCAACATCACCCTCATAGTTTAGCTTTGCTCCATAAAGTAACTTTTCATCAATGGTGAGGCTGTTAATTAATTCTGCCTTACGCTTTTCAGAAAGAAGTATATTCTTCATGGTTAATTCTTGAAGTGCTGTAATCATTACCATTCCTCCTTTTCTAGTTTGTTTCCATAGTCGGTGTATTCACCAAATAAGCCTTCGTTATAAAACCTTATATGTTCATACTTTTGAAAGTCAGTCATTGCATCTGCCATTTGTTGTGCAGTAGCATCAAACTCATATTTACTTTCAAAGCCAACTGCTGGGTCTGTGTAGTCTAAACCTTCTAACTCCACTACTGACCTTTTGCTTATTTCACCTGTTTCTAGTATTTCTGCTATTAGTATATTCATTGTACTCATTGTGTTGCTCCTTATTAAAAATATTTGTTGCCTAAGTAATCTTGCCAAGTCATTCCAAACACGTAACCTTTGCCTGTAATATTATCATTTATGCGCTTAAACACTCGCTCTGCATAATTTTCTGCTGTAGGGTATGGCGCATAAGGTGCTGGTCTATATTGCCCTAACATGCTTTGCCCTTTTCTAGCATTAACAAGCATAGTTACACGCTCAGCTAATGGTTTATCAAGCCAGTTAGTAGGTTGATACCAATTGCAAGTGTGTAGTGTGTTGCTGTATGGGGCTTGCTTTACTAAACCCCAATCAGGTTTGTATGGTTTTTTGTGGTAGCTTCGCTCAGCACTACACCAAGCAAAGCTTCCACCCAATACAATCAATGCGCACCTACACGAGCTTCATACTTAGCCAACTCAGGTGAGTCTGTTTTACTGGTGGTGCAGTAACCGAACATATTCATTAGCCCCCAGCCTTGCACTGTAGAACACCAGCCTCGGTTGTGTTGCTGAAATATGCTTGGCTTTTTACATTTACTACATTTTTTTATTACCCTCATATTAAACCTCCTATTTTATCGAATGGTGTAATTGCAACTGTAAAAACTACAGTCCAGATTATAAACACAACTGCAATATCTTTCCAGTTAGTTTTTTCCATTGAGCTTCTCCTTTTGTTTATCGTACATAATATTGTTGCGTGAATTAATTTTACGATCCTTACCACGCCAATCAAGTTTGTACTCTGTTCCGGTGTCTGGTAACAGCCCAGCCATTCTATCTATTTGCCTTGCTATTGTATCGCTACAACCTCTGTAGTAATTTGCATCTTTTAGTAATCTTTTATAAGCCATGTGTTTCTCCTAAGTAGTTATAAATTGTGGTACTGCACGCTTAGTCCAAGTATGCAAGTGTTGCTTTGCAATGCGGTAATAGTTGCGGTAAGCAATAATGCTATCACAGCACTTAAACTCATCTGGCATTGCTTGGGGCATGCGTGTCATTTGTCCAACAGGTATATTTTTTGGTGGCGTTTTAAGTAGCTCACGCAACTTAGTATCAGTTAAGTGAACCTTGCCATACCTGTAAGTGTATTCATCACACAAAGCTGTAAACATACGATACACAAATTTGTAGTTGCTATCTGTGTAGCGCACATACTTTGCTGATGGGTGGTTTTTGTGTGTTGCTCTGTATAGACGATCGTCAACATCATCATCTAGTAAACGATGTGCAGTGCAAAGCAGTTGCGAGTATTCTAAAATCATTTTAACAACATGCTTGTCTGTATGATATTGAGCAGAAGTTACACAGTCTTTATCTAAGTAAAATATGTTCATAATTTCTCCTTGTTATTTACAAACCGATAGACTAAAAAAAGCCAGCCACCCGTTAAGGTGACCGGCTAATTTTAATCAATAGTGCATTTATACTCTTTTAACTCAAACATTGCTTCTTTGAAGTTAGCATACTCTTTTCTCTTACCGCTAGTAAATAACGCATAGCTAGCTTTAGAGTTACCTAAACCCCAAGTAAAGTATCTGTTTCTTCTTGCTACTTTTTTTCTATAGTTCATAAAAGCTCCCGTAAATTAAATTAATTGTTCTTTAGCGGTTGCATTGTTTCTTACTACCCTTGCTTTTAATACAGCTTCTCTTGCGTTCTTTGAGTTTCCGCTGTTTTTTGTTTCACCTTTTCTGTTTCTTCTTGCTTTTGATTTTCTGTAGTTCATAAATGCTCCTATGTTGGTGGATAGTGTAGGAATCGAACCTACTCACCCAGAGGGAGTGGATTTACAGTCCACCGCAACTCTCCTACTTTGCCGACTATCCGTTATTGGTGGAGTAGAGGGGAATCGAACCCCTGTCCAGAGCGCTAAATTAATGTTACGCTCTGTCGAAACCAAAACTACCCCAAGTCTCTTATATCATTGATTGCCTTAACAACCGCTTCTTTTATTACACCTTCAGTAAGCGCTGTATCATCTACTGCAACAGTAGATTCATTATCCCAGTAAGAAAAATAGTTTATTGCGCTGTCATACGAACCATTATTTTTAGCAATAGCTATTCTTTCTTTGGTTAATGCTTCTAAGTAATCCCATTTTTTATCAATGGCTATCTTTTCTGCTTCAGTTACTTCTACGTATGTACCGTTTTCAGTTTGTATTGTTGTCATAATATTTCTCCTTAGTTATAATCAATTTCAGTTTTTACTATTGTTAGTGCATCAGGAAAGTAAGATACTATTTCCTCTGCGCTTTCTTTCTTTACATATACTCCATAAACTTCGTTGCCATCCATAACAACATATGCAGTATGTATTTCTGGTAATTTAAAACAACTGTCCATAACGATTCTCCTTAAAGTTAATATAGCACTTTTAGATATAAGTAGGAATTGAACCTACACTGCTTATTATGAAAGTTGCAACTAACATAATTTGCTGTTCTCGGTTTGTCTATTTATACATAGTGATAGATTCACCTCGCCTATTGTTGTTATTCAACGATGACTCGCTTTCCCGTAAAATATATAATTTTCACATTATATGCGCTAGTACTTTTTCGACTAGCTAACCACTTTAGCTTTAGACTTGCCCCACAGTGAGGGACAAGGGGGATATTCGCCCCCCTAACAAACCATCAAATTGCAATCATCAGGTTTGCCTGTCAACATAGTGTCGGTAGAATAACGCCTCAGGGTTTCCCCTTAAACTATTATATCTAGAAGTGCTATATGTTCTCATCAGCATTGTATTAAACAATGGACACCCTATACACATTAGGGAAACTAGGGTGTTTCGAACTTTACTAGAACAGCGACCAGAGTTACATCAAGGAAGCTCATCAACTGAGGGGTCGGGGATATGTATTACCCCAACGCAACAGGTCTGTTCTCATCAGCAAGGTAATGAACCTTGGACACTGCAATCATAGCCCTAACTTCTTGGCATATGCAGTGTTTCGAACTTATATTGCCCAGTCGTCTGCTGGTCTTGCTACAACTACTGGTATTCCGTTGTTGTATGTTGCTTTCATTGCTACTTTCCATGCGTTTACGTGTGCGTTCATAGTTATTACTCCTTTTAGTTAGTGGGGTATCTCTACCCCTTACAGATCATGCTCAATACGAAGGGAGTGCCTAAGATACTAGGCAATCCAAACAATGTTACCGTTCTTATCAATATAATAAGTAGTATAAGTCATAATAATCTCCTTTTAGTTAATTAGGTAGGAATCATAGCCCAAGCTTCTTGGCATATCCTATCCTCTTCAGATCATACTCAATAGGAAGGGAGTAGCAGTATTGCTACCCACCTTGAACTCTCATTACTGTTACTGTATAAAACTGAACACTATCATCATCATACTTTTCCCACTCTTCAATGGAAATTTGTGCTGATTTTAGTGAGCTATGCACATCTAATATTGCTGATGTGCCATCGTTTCTTGTTTCTTCTACTATCCATACTTTATTCATAATGTTTCTCCTTTATTGTTATCCCTTACAGATCATACTCAATAGGAAGGGAGTAGGTTTAACCCCCATAGTGTCCTGAGTAAGTCCAATAAGATAAGGGGCTTACTTGTTCTTTTAGTTCATGTACAGTTATTTCATATTTTCCGTCACTGAGTAACTCTACAGATACACTGTAGTCATCAGCTGGGTATTTTGCAGAATTTTGCTTTATAAGTTTATAGGCTTTATCTGCAATACTTTGTAGTTTTAGCTTTTGTATTTCTTGTTTTTCTTTTAGTATTTTTGCTGTTTTATCACCTATTACTTTACCTTTAATTACTTTGTATGTTTTTTTCATTTTATTGCTCCTTTTGTTATTGCTTACATATCATGCTCAACAAGAAGGGAGTAGACTAAAAAACCCCAATTAAGGGGTTTCTGTAAAGAAGTGGTCTGTCAGCCATCTTTGAGGGTTAAGGTAGGGTAGCATGCCAAGATTCGGTCTCGGGGCTTAAAATGCGTCGAGGCGAATATCAGCTAAAATACGCCCAGTGTTTATAAGGGTTTCAAAGCACTAGAATAAACACCCTAATTGCTAATTGTTTTAAATGTTTTGCAAGTTTCTACCTTACTTACTAACCCGTTATTATCTGTTGTAGTTACTGTTTCGCATACTTGCTGTGTAATAGTTGGTTTATTTTCTTCTTCATTAAGGGATAGTGGGTCATATGCGTCACCCACTACTGTCCCAGTTAAAGCACCACTTATATATAAAAGTGTCGCTATTTCCATTTATTATCCTTATTTTTTGTGTGGTTCGTTTAAAACCCAGTGTTTAAATTTGTAAAAAGCGTGTTCCAAGTATGTTTCCCATACCCACAATGCTACTGCACCCGAGAGTAGCCACTGCCAAGCTGGTGCTGATACTGTCCATAATGTTTCCATAAAATAGTTCCTATTTAGTTAAAGCTCCCTACTCCACGCTAGTCTTGCAGTGTTAATAAGCCACTTGTTGCAGTTCCAGCGTATTTCTGTAACGCTTCCCTTAATCCAGCCCTTGAGCCACTAGTTCTAATGTAATTGTTAGCAAATTTAAGGACTGCTGGGTTGTAAGCTAATTCAGCTCCAACATAAGGTAGTATTAATGCTGGGCTAACAGCTCCAGCAAGCATAGAGTTAAATATAAAGTTACCAGCAGTGCCTGAATCTGGTATTGTGTCCCCAAGAACATCTTCTGCTTCTTTTGCCATTTGTTGAAAATAGTCTTTTTGTTCAGCGTTGCTTATAATTTTGCCACGCCTATCTAATCCAGTTGTTGTTGATTTTCTTAGTTGGTCTGGAGTAAAAAAACCTTTTTTATTACCTTTTGCTGTTGCTTCCTGAAACTGTGCAACCCTACCAAAGCCAGCATCTGTATCAAGCCATTTCTTGCCATTTACTGGGTTTTGTTTAATTACATTATCTTTAAATGCTTTTTCTGCTTTTTTAAGTGAAGCTTCTAATGGACTTTCAGAAAGGTTTGTGGACTTTCTATAAGCACTAGTCCTGTCTTTCATATTAGAGTGCATATCCTTAACTAAACGCCCTGATAACCCTTGTTTAGAATTGTTAATATCAGAAGCCATACCATTTAACTCTTTTTTAAGGTTTTTTAATGCTTGTCCTTTTAAGTTAGATTTGGCTATTATGTCAGAAAATTCTTGTTTTATTTCTGGGGTTAACTTTACTGACATTCCTTCAAAGGCTTCATCATAAGCATCGTTAACTACACCCCTAATATGCCTAGCTATAGCATTATTATCTTGAGGTATATCATCAGGTAAAGTTTTTCCAAATTTCTCTAATACTTCTTCAGCAACTGTTCTGTTCCATGCTTTTGTTGAGTTTCCTCTTCCTTTTCTTACCCCACTAACAACCGAGCCCATTCTTTGTTCTGCTTTATTTAAAAAATCACTGCCCATTTGCCCGTAAGTTAAGTCACCTTTTTGCATGTATTTTTGTGTTAATTTGCTTACCTTTGGGGCTAATACTGCACCAGTGCCAGATAAAACACCACCTGTTAATGCACCTAATGCACCTTGTGTCATTGCATCGCCAGCGACATCTTTCATTTCTTTTGCGTTACCAGCACCATATAATGCACCAAAGCCACCACCTTGTAATGCACCACCAGCTACTTTAACTGCTGTAGAAGCACCTTTTAAAGCACCTAGCCCAGCTACAGGTGTAGCAATACCACCAGCCATTTCTAATGCAAAAGCTGTTTTAGGGTTCTGCCTAGCAAATTCAGCGTTAGAAGCCCTAAGGTCATCACGCACACCTTTATATTTGCCTTCTTGCACATCTGCTTTTTGTTTTATTTCAGCTTTTATTATGGCTGTATATTGTTCTGCTTGCGCTTGTTGCTCTGGCGTTCTTCCAGTTAAAGGAAGTTTCTTTAATGCCTTATAAGCTTCTGCACGAGTTTTAGACATTGAATATCTTTCTTTCAATGGCTGGTTAGTTCTAATTTTTGCTTCTATTTCATCAGCAAAGCCAAACGTAGCTCCCTTAGCAACGGTTCTAATACCCTCTGCTAAATTGTTTATTTCAGGGGCTTGTGTTTGTCCAGCTTCATCATACAACTGCGTAAGTCTTTTAGCATCTTCTACATTACCAGCAGAATCAGCCTTTTTAATCATTACTAATATTTCTTGTTGAGTTGCCATAGTTTCCCTATCTGTATTTATTTAGTAAGTCTTCATCTGCTTGTTTGTTAGGAACTGTAATACCTGTATTACCCAATTGTCTTGTTTTAGGTTGTGCGTATTCCACAAGTGGTAACATATCGCCACCTTCCATTCGCCCATAATCCATTAGGTATTTTTCCTCAAGCCTACTTTCTGTCCTTCCTAAAGAATCATCCATTTTTTTAAGCTGTGCAATAATTGCTTCTTCAGATTGCATATCATTTAAGTTAAAGCCCATGCTTTCTAGTCTTTCACCCTCTCTTTCTGATAGCGCACCAAAACCACCACCCGTTGCTTTAACAGCTTTGTAGTTATTTAAAAACTCTTTCTGTGTGATGGTGTGTAACATAGCTTTAGCATTAGACGTATCAGAACTTGGTCTATCATTCCAATCCATTCTATTCCATATGCCAGTAACATCGTTAGCGCCATCTTTGTTTAAAAACTCTCTAATTAAGTTTCTTTGTTCCCTAATAGCATCAATGTTACCTCTGTGTTGCCCAAGAACTTCTGGTGCTTCATTTTGTAGTTGTAACCTTGTTTTTTCTGGAAGGTTTAATTTATACATTGTTGGTGTTACTACACTATTGTTAGAAGGTAAAGTAACATTATTAGGGTGATTAGGTATGTTGTTATTACCTTGCCTAAATCCTTCTTCAGCTTGCACAGGTTGTTGTGGTTGCTGTGGTTGACCTTGCACACCTTGTGGCTGTGAAGAATCAACACCATACTCATGTTTAAGCTTGGCATTAGTCTCAGCAATTTTAGCTTGCACTTCTGGTGTTTTTCCATCTAACAATCTAGTGTCACCAGTAGCTACATATTGAGCCCATGAAGGCGCAGTAAAGTCTTTGGGGTTAAGTTTACTAATATTTAAACCATTACCAGCAGTTTCAGCTTTTGCTTCTGCATTAAGCTTACCAATTTCAGCTTGGTATTTTTGTAGCTGTAAGTTCTGTAATGTGTCTTTACTTAAATTGTCAAAAGGTTGTTGTGCTTGTGCCATACCACTTTGTAACGCTTTACCAATATAAGGAATACCACTTCCATATCCTTGATTTTTAGGCTGTGCCATGTAACTAATACCAGCACCTAATAACCCACGCATCAAAGATTGGTTTTGTGCTTTGTCTTTAGCATCTGGTGCAAGCAAACCTAGCTCAACCAGTTTGTCTGTGTTGCTGTTAGCCCCAGCGCCAAATATATTTGTGCCTGTGCCTAAAATATTGTTATACCATTCACTCATTATAGTAGTCCTTGCATTTTTAGTTTTTTAATTCTAGGGTTAGATGTCATTGTTGGCACTCCTTGTGCTAAATCAACTTGCGGTTGTGATATGCTTGGTTGTGCATGTTGTATAGCTTGCTCTGGTGGAGGAGGTGTTGCCACCTGTTTTATTCCTTCTTGCACTCCCATTTGTGCTACATCTTGTCCAGTCATGCCAGTTAAATCTGTAAAGCCACTTCCTATAGTTGCACCTAAGCCACCTCCAGCATTAGCAGTTGCTTGTTCTGCTCCTGTTTGTGCTAAATGACTTGCACCATTTGATGCCCCAGCAGTTGCACCACTGGTTACTCCAGCGCCACCAAAACCAGCACTTGCACCACCTACTGCACCACCTACCATTGCACCTTTTAACGGATCTTGACCGCTAATCATAGCACCGCCAGCACCCAAGCCAGCTCCAATCAACATAGCTTCAGCCATTATTTACCACCCCCTGATTGTGATGTTGTTGATGTACTGCCTCCGGGAGCGCCCCACACTGCATTGGTGTAATTTGCTAAATGTTGTTGCTGGGCATTCTCACCGTAATCATGGCGTGCTATACTTGCGTCTAAAGCAGTCTGGTCAAATCCAGCTTGTGCATTACCAGCGTTCATTAAGTTTTGTGCGCCTACATTTTGGTTGCCAGCTATTGTGCTAGCATTGTTCATAGCGTTAATTTGATTCCCTCTTTCTGTTGCGTAGTTTTGGTAAGCGTACTGCCCAGCTGTGTCAGCCAAACTTTGTGCTAAATTACTGGAGTTGTTGCTTGCCATTTTTGCATGGGCATCACTGCCATAACGACCTGACATACTAGCTTGGCTATTTGTATTAGTCATTGCATTGTTGTATAAATCAGTTGCTTTCCTTCCAGCTGTATCCATAACCGCATTGAAGTTAGGGTTATTTTGTAAGAAGTCACCATTTATCATCTGGTTGTTTAAGTTTGTAGAATTTTGCAACATGGCATTATTTGCCCCAGCATTAGCTGTCATCATATCAATAGCGCCTTGCTGTTGTGCATTAGGATTTAAATATGTTTGACCGCCATAATACTCTGGTGCGCCTTCATTGTATAACCTTTGCTGTTCTGATAAAGCGTCTTTTACATAAGGAACAACATTAGGATCTAAAGCGTTTGATGTTTGTGATTGTCCACCTCCACCACCACCTTTAAATTCTTTAAGGTTTGTAATGGGGTTAATAGTACCAGAGCCACCTACAGCTTTAAGTAGCTTTTGTTCCCAAGGATTTACATGAGCTAACTCTGTATCACCCTCTCGACCTAGTTTGCCTAAGTCCTTGGCTAACCAGTTATATAGTTTAATTTTCATGCTTATAATCATTTTTGTTCCTTTGGTAATTTAAATTCAACTGTAATGTATTTCCGTTCAAAACCATAAAGCTTTGCCCAGAGTTTTGCTACACTTTCTGTCACTGCACTTCCTGTTACTCTGTCACACCCTTGTTCTTTTGTATAATTCAAAAACTCTTGCCACCCCTCTTTTGTATTTTTACCACCTATATAGCTAATGTACATACTTCTAAATGATGGAAAATTATATTGCATTGTTGTAAAGGCACACTTACATACATTATCGACCATTATGAAAATAAGTTGTTGCTCGCCTTTGCTACACACAAACCTTAAGTCTTCTAATGTAAATTCGCCTTGTCCTTTATCTATTGCTTTCTTTAGTAATGGTTCTGCCATGTGCCAGTATTTATGAACGTACTGTGGCGCTATAACTACAAGTTTGCTTTTCATCCTTACTCCTATAAAGTTTTTATCCAAATACAACATAGTCAAATGTAACGCCTGTGGCATCAGCACTATGTCCTATTACAGCTTCTTGCTTACCTTTGCTTTTAACAAACGGTAAGTTAAATTCATTAGTTCCTCGTGCAGTAAATAGTATCACTGATTCGTAACCAATTCGTTCATCATAAAGTGTTGTTTCAGTTCCTTCGCTTAGTGTAATACTGCCAACAGAGTTTACTCCACCATCTAGTACTCTGTTAACTACCTCTGCTATTTCTCTTGGTGTTGCATTGTTGTTTAGTTTTCTATACATTACCTAATTCCGTTAACTGTTATAGTCATATCAAAAGCAATAGCATTAGTCCACCCATCACCTACCGGCTCTAATCTAACTCTAAAATACCTACCACCAGCCCTTACATTATTTCTATCATCATAAGGTTCTGATATAGTTCCATATTCAATAGTATCGTTTAATGCTTGCCTTGGTGCTATAGATATATTAGCTTGTCCATTATCAACAATAGGTCTTATCATTGTAATAACTGCATTGGAATTACCTTCTAAATCTAATGTTTCCAATCTAGGGTTTACACAAGCGCCTGTAAATGAAATAACCTTATTACCTCTAGTGCCAGCAAAGATATATTTACCGCCCATGAAAATTCTATCATCTAATGGTGCTGGAACATCTGTATCTAAGTCAGGGTATAACACACCCATACTGTCTATATCAGTTCCAAGTGTTGCTAAGTTACCTACACACCTTGCTTCAGTAATAGTTCTTGACCATCTACCTGTTTCAGTATGGTAGATTAAGTTTTGTCTTTTACCAAAGTTGTCAGCGTAATTCCATATTATTAATTTATAAAATGGGTGAACTGTTGTAGACATAGTTGGTAGCTCTAACAAGTCAGCGTTAGATAAAAACCACTCA
>Ga0228653_1000209_pt1 | contig 20026 bp, 19 predicted proteins | sample 65DmetaG_FD_182745 | JGI IMG/M metagenome (GOLD analysis project Ga0228653, IMG submission 182745) | Seawater microbial communities from Monterey Bay, California, United States - 65D | ecosystem: Environmental > Aquatic > Marine > Coastal | place: USA: California | collected 2016-11-02
ACCGCGTAAGCGAACGAAATTTTTTCAAAAACGAAGTGTTTCAAAATGACGATGAAACAAAAAATAGAACTGGCAACACAATCAAACAGACTATACTTTTTTAAAGAGGGTCTATTTTATAAACTGTGCAACCAAAATGCCATGTGGTTTGTAAACCACGTAAAACCTTATAAAGTATCTGTAAAGTTTGTAAAAACAGTAAACTGCATGGCAAAAATATACAGCCAGAGCTAATACATAAACCCTAAAAAACTTAGTATTAGGTGTGCTTTTTTTATCCTAACACAACCCTTATAGTTAGTAAGGTCAGGGTTGCAAAACCAATTAAGGTACAATGGTTTTTGTGTCTTAATTTAAAAGATTGTGTTAAACAAACTGTTGCAGGTAACCGCAACAACAGTAATGGTAGGCTCAACAATGTTGGTAGCAACGGTAACTATTGGTTTAGTACGGTAAGTGGTACTAACGCACGTAACCTCCACTTCAATAGCAGTAATGCCAACATGAACAGTAACAACAGAGCAAACGGCTTTTCTGTACTTTGCATTAAGGAAAAAAGTTTGTTGTGCAGTTAAAAAATAAATAAAAATTAGACTTAAAATGAAAAAAATACTATTCAGCATTCCCTTACTATGGAGTGTAGTGCTAACAGCCGAAACCCTAACAGGCAATCTAAAACACCATGCTGGGCAACACATAAGCCTTACAGGTTTTAATTATTACAATAACTACGAACTGGCAAAAACCACGGTAGATAGTTTAGGTAATTTTACCTTAAACTACCCAAAGGCATATAACGGTATGGCAATTTTAAGCACCCAAGACAACAGTAGTTTGGTGCTTTTGCTTACAGAGCCAAACATACAGCTAACCGGTACGCACTTGCAAGACCCAGATGGTTTGTCTTTTACAAATAGCATTGCCAATACAAACTTTGTACATTATGCCAAAGCCCAAGGATTGCGCAACAACGTTATGTCTGCCTTACAATATTTAGATAATGTATACCAAAAAGAACAACTGTTTACCAAGCGCAAAAAAATAAAAAAGGCCATTAAAGAAGAACAAGCCTACATTATAAAAGAGGATGCTATTTTTGTAGCAAATTTAGATAAAGAAAGTTACTTACGTTGGTTTATACCTTATAGAATACTGGTACAAGACATGCCTACTATAGTAAGAAAGCAAACCCATCGTATACCAGAAGCCATACAACAGTTTAGAGTCACAGATTTTAACCAGCCCAATTTTAAAACCAGCGGCCTTTTTAGAGACATCATTGAAGGACACTATCTTATGTTAGAAAATATGGGACAAGCTATAGATAGTGTATATACACAAATGAATTTGAGTACGGATTACTTAATTGATAACTTGAAGCAAAATGATAGCGTACTCAATAACGTTTCTAAAGAACTCTTTAAACTGTTTGAAAAAAGGAGTTTATTTAAAATAGCAGCACATTTGTCTGAGAAATTACTTAGCAGTGAAGATTGTGCCTGTTTTATAGAACAAGATCTTCAAAAGAAAATGCAAAAATATGTGACACTTAAGGTAGGTAATATTGCTCCAGACATTACACTAACAGCCACCAAAAAATTGAGTCATTTAAAGCAAAATGTGCTTTTGGTATTTGGCTCTAGTACCTGCCCTACCTGTAAAAAAGATGCGCTACAGCTTATGGAATACTATATAAAATGGAAAGAAAATAAAACCCCTTTAGAAGTGGTGTATATAAGTTTAGATACTGATCAGGCAACTTTTAATACAGCTTTCAAAGATGTACCATGGCCCAGCTATTGCGATTTTAAAGGTTGGAATACCCAAGCAGTCAAAGACTATTTTGTAAATGGTACACCTACTTATGTATTATTAGATAAAGATTTAAAAATATTGGTGCATCCCAACTCTATAGCACACGCTAATTCTTGGGTTATAAATAGACTAAAATAAAAACATACAGATTTTAATCTTTTAAAACTATTTATAAATAAATTATAATTTCTACAAAAAACAACAAAAGAGCTATAAACATTTTAGGGTATTTTTTACTGTTTATCTAAATTTTAAGAATTTCATTTGAAACAAATTTAGTCTGTTAACTTTTGTATTCTCCAGCTCTAATTTATAGAGAATAAATAGATCGCTGCAGTTTTTAGTTTCTGAGTGTTAATGACACGATAATTTATAAAGTTGTTATAGCTTACTCTAAAAATTTATTTAATTCACAACTAGAGATGTTAAGTTGGTATGTATTTTTAATCTTATTCCTTTATGAGAAATGGTATAAATGTAACAACGGGAGAGTAAATTTTTATAATCTATTGATAAATCAATATCCATAATTACAGATTACTGAAAATTTAAATTATCCTATTGTTTAATTGATGAGCATTTACCATAAGAAAAGCTGCTTGATAAATATCTCTCTAAGATTTATAAAATAATTTTAAAAATTTACAGAAAAAAATTGGGGTTTTATCTAAATTATTTATCTGTAAAGCCATTTACAGCCTATTTTTATAATCAAATTGTTATGGGCTTGTTCAATAATGTTCATATTTTTAATAAGAGAGTATACTGGCTAAAACACATTTGCTTTTTTAGAAATAATTAAAGATTTACACCCCTCTAAAATTATTTTTCGGCTTAGGTTGGGTGTTGTATATATAATCTAAATTATTAGGGGTTATAGTATATTCATAGAGACATCCAGCCGTTCGAAAATTATTTTTACATCAAATTTAAAAAGGTTTACAGAAATGTAAGCCTTTTTTTATTGGCTCTCACTTAACAGCTCAATCTAATAACTGATTGAATTTAAAAACACTATATTGTTTACAATTTAAAATTAATTTCAAAATGAAGAAACTACTAAATTTAAGTTTATTGTTTGCGTTTATAATTTTTATTGGATGTGAGAAAAAGGAAAAACAAGCAGACACAAAGAAAGATACTGCATTAACATTAATGAATGAATCAACAGAAAGATTCAAAAAACATTGGAACTTAGGCGATGCAAATGCTATTTCAAATGAGTTTTTAGAGGATGCGGTAAGGGTTATTTCAAATCCAACAAGTCCATTAGAGGGAAATAAAGAAATTAATGATTCCTTTTCTTCAACCTTCGCTGATGGAAGCGAACTCAAAGACAGTAAAATAAATATAACCATTTCTGAAACTCGTCTTGTATCCAAAGATATTCTTATGGGTGCTGGAACTTTTGAGATTGTAGACAAATCAAATAGTGTTCTTGAAAGTGGAAAATGGGGTAATGTGTATAAATTATCAGATTCAAAAATTAAATTTTTATTAGAGTCAGCACATAGAACTATTGCACCTTCGGATGTTGAAATGAAAGAACCTTTTGCACTGAATCCATCAATTGTATCTGAAGAAATTCATTTTGAAAAAATAAAGGCCAGCGTAGACAATTATGTCAAATTTCAAAACGAAAAAAACGCTGAACAACTTTCTATGCTTTTTACTCAAAACGGAATTCAATCTGTAAGCTCTAAAGATGGAGTTGTTATTGGCCGTGAAAAAATTGTATCCACCGAAGTTTTTTCAGATGGACAAATTTTAAATGCTAATATATTAGGGTATAGATATATTGGAGATTCATTAGCAATCGCCTATGGAAACTGGGCACAAACTGATGAGAAATCGAATACTATGGCTACAGGACAATGGGGTAATTTATTCAAAATTGATGGAGATACTGCGTATCTTTTAATGGAATCTGCAGGACTTATTAATTAATCAAAATATTCATCATGATTAAACAAAAAACCTCCTTCAAAAGGGAGGTTTTTCTTTTAGTTTAAAACATCTTTTCAATCTTAAGAAAGTAACTATTCGAAAAAATTCAAAACGAATTATTATATTAGTTGAATTAAAAAACCAATTAAAAATGAAAAAATTATTTTACCTAGTAATAGTATTCTTTATCTCTTGCGGACCTCAACAAACAAAAAACCAAGAGAAACTTCCTGGAAGACTTGGAAATGAAAATTTGGCTTTAAAAAATGACAAAAGGTTGAATCCTCAACTACTAAGTGCTCTTTCTGAAGTTGGTTTGGATAGCATTGCTCCTCCACCTCCTGTAAGTGTATTATCTTCAGAGGAAGACCGGCTTCAATTTATTGCATCTTCGGAACCTCTTTACAGAGGGCTTTTTGCAAGCATATACCAATCCATTGATTTACCTAACGATGTCGTAAATGAAACAAGAATAATAAAAGATGAAGACGGTAACGAAATTAAACTTTATATCAGTAGACCAAAAAATATGAGTAGTAAACTACCTAGTGTGCTTCATATTCATGGTGGTGGAATGGCTATATTAACTGCAAATGATCCCAATTACATTCATTGGAGGCAAAGTCTAGCTGCCAAGAACCTAGTTGTGGTGGGTGTTGAATTTCGAAATATTGGGGGTGTGCTCGGTAATAATCCTTTCCCAGCGGGTCTAAATGACTGTGTTTACGCACTAAAATGGGTACACCAAAACAAAGAAGAATTAGGAATTTCAAAAATCATCGTATCGGGAGAATCTGGAGGTGGTAATTTAACAATTGCAACTGCTCTAAAGGCTAAAGAGGACGGGATTATTGATTACATAGATGGTGTGTATGCACAATGCCCTTACATATCAAACCTATATGATTACCAAGATAAAAAACTTAAATCCTTGGTTGAAAATGACACCTACTTTTTAAGGGTAGATATGCTAAATGTAATGGCCTCTTTGTATGATGGTGTAAATAGTAAAAATCCGCTTGCGTGGCCTTATCACGCCGATTTAGAAATGCTAAAAGGGCTTCCCCCACATGTAATCTCAGTAAACGAACTGGACCCTCTTAGAGACGAAGGCTTAGAGTTTTACAAAAAACTAAAAAACGCAGGAGTGTCTGCTAGAAGTAAAGTAATTAAAGGGACTGTTCATGCATCTGAAGGAATATTTCCAACACAAATACCCGAAATACATAATAGTGCTTTGGAGGATATTAAAAATTTCGCTTATAGTTTAGAATAAATTGAAAGAAGAAATTATGTTGCAACTTTGAATGGTAGGACGAGCAATATTAGACAAGAGGTCATTTTTGACCTCTTTTCTTTTTTTACCACTTTTTAAAACCTTGCTGGCCAACATAATAGACTTTATCTCTGGAGTGAAAATGTTGTTGCAACTCTCGAAATCAAAATTTTCGAATTTTTCAGTAAAGATGCAGCCATATAGAGATACGATGATACCTAACTCTGTAGTCCACGAATAAATGGTGATTTGGATAGGTTCATTAAATTATAACAATTATTTTACTTTGTAAAGTAACTCTGCAAATTCAGGATTAAATTTCCTGTTTACTTCAAAATAAAATTTCTTGATTTCATCCATTTTTTCCCATTCACTAACTAAAGCATTCATTTCCCGAGTTAAATCAATTAGGTTAGTGTAATTTTTTTTGCGAAGAAACTTTTCCTTATTTTTTAATATTTTCAAAATTTCCTTTTCAAAAACTTTAAATTTTCTTTTAAAATCTTCGTTTAAGGCTACCTCAAAAAAACTTCTAGGTATTGAATCACTTTTGTATCGATTTAGACTTAATCCTATTGGCACTAAATTTTCAATAATATTACCAGGTCCCCCAGCGCTTTTAGGAACAAAATGGTCAATATCAATAAGATGCCCGATTGAGTAGTTTTGATTAAAAAAAGAGTAGATTTTTAATCTTAAATCACCTGGAATTTTAGGATCTAATTTTTTGACTTCTTTTAAACTGTAATCTGGATTTTCGTTTAAGTATTTCACATCCTTTTCTTTTAACTCAAAAAAGATACTTGCTAAACCCCGTTTAATTGAAGCGTCATACTCTTTTAACGGTCCATTATAAGGAATTGTTCTTTTGAGTAACTTTTGATTTATAAAATATTGATGAGATCTTAACTTATAATTAGGGTCAGAAGAGAGCTTATCCTTGAATAATCTTATTTTATCTAACCAATAAGAATCATCTTTAAATTGTTTAGAATAATCCAACACCTCTTCAATTGTGTTAAATACATCAACGGGAAAAGATTCTATAACTTCACCTTTTGCATAAATACCTCCGCTTGTTTCTGCTACATAAACAATATCATGAATTTTTAATTTACAGGAAGGTGGAATTCTTTTATTTTTATTGATAGTAATCTCGAAATACCCTTTTTTCTTGGAATTATTCTTTTTTAAATCTCTAAAAGAGTTACTTCTCTTAATTAAATAGGATCTTGGCTTTTCATCTTTCTGTTTCCAATGATCTGATTTTTCTTTTGGCATTGTTAAACCTCCAATATAATTCCCATCACTTAAATGATAAAATTGGGATAACTCACCTTTGTCAATTAATTCTTTTAAGGTTGAAGTTCCATGCCTATCTCTGATTTTTCTATTTTGTTTCTTTTTTTTACTCATAATCCTTTGATATTAATCTACTCATTTCTTAAATATCTTTCATCTTAAATGAGAATTTATAAAACTGAATATATCTATACACTTACTATTTATTAAAAAACTATCACATAAATTTAGTTCTTCTTTAATATTAAAAACATCTTTTAATAAGTTTAGATACCCTTTTTTATCTGTAAGTTTTGATATGTTTTTATTTTTTTTATCAAAAGGATGTAAGCCATTTGAATGGGATTTTATAATTTTTTTATTATTAATTCTTTGAATAAAACACGGCTCCCAATCTATTAAAACAATCTTTTCATCCTTAATCATCAAATTTCTATAGTGTATATCCCCATGAAACATATTTTCAGAATGAATATAATCAAGATAATTACCTAGTAAATTTAGGTCTGAAATGCAGATTGGTCTGCTAGATTTTATATACTCAAATTTTAGGGTTAAATATTTTGAGTCAATATTAAAATCAAATCCAATATCAATATACTTTTTAATTTGATTAACTCTAAATTCAATTTTTTGAATTGAACATTGTAAAGTAGTTAAAGGGTAAATTTTAATAAATGTATTACCTTCTTTAAACTTTTTAATAGAGTTATTCAAATCAATATTTATAAATTAATCTACCAATAGTCTTCATCAGCAGATTCATAATAATCTGAATTTAAAACAACTCCTTCACGATTGAGTTCAACGGAAAGTGAATAATATCCCTCATCTCCATTTATATCAACTTGTCCACACAAAAAACCAACACAACCTTCTTCTTTGGATTCTGAATTAATTAAGTTTATTTTTTCACATAATTCTGGAGGAAAAGGATCTTCAAAACTTAAATTATATGTTGAAAGTTCATCATATATGGCTAAAATATTATACAAGTCTGTATAAAAATCTTCAGGGAATGGTTCTTGTCCGGTACCCCATCCAACCTCCTCATTTTCGGGATTAAATGCAGCTAAAAATCTACAAACAGCTCTATCATAATTTGGTTTATTATCATCTAATGTAGGAAAATTTGAAGTGTAAATTTCCACACCACTAGAATCAGCAATTACATGATTATTTATTAAAAATTTATCTTCAAATAATGATAATATACTTACCCACTTATTTTCAAATTCATTAAACAAGTTGTCAAAATGTTTATTAGATCCCAATATCAATTCGTTGCAGTCATGAGAAAGGGAAATGGTTAAATTTGCCATATTATTATATTTTAATATTAAATCAACAATTTAAAAAAAACTTATTATAATAACCAAATAAGACCTTAAATAATTTAATCTCAGTGTTTTCAAACTACTTCCTTAACAATTAGAGGAAGTTTACACTCCTTACTTATGTGTTATTCGGTAAGGAGAAATGGATGCCGTCCAAGGCGATTGGATCGTCAAAAGAAGAAATTGTGCTGCAACTTTGAATAATAGGGGGAGCAAAAAGGTTTACAGAAATGTAAGCCTTTTTTTATTGGCTCTAATATAACTTCCTCCTTAAATTCTGCCGTCTATTAACCTCTAAGAAGATTAAACTTACATTGATTATATTTGAGTTATGGATTATAAAAAAATAGTAAAACCTTTAAGTAGGATTACATTATTTGTGCTGATTGTATGTTTTATTTATGAAATAGTCAAATTATTTCAAGGTGAAGGAGATATAATGGATGTTATTGGACTTAGTTTTATTATGGTATTTCTTTTTGTAGTTCTACCAATTTTTGGAATGAAAAAACCTAAACCATAGGCATATCCTCCTCCTTTAGTTCTAATATTTCTAGATCTCTTAAATTGAACATATGTTATTAAATAAACTTTTAGGTAAAAACAAATCAATTAATATAAAGTTCATATTAATTGAAATTATTCTTGTTACTATTGGCGTGCTTATGGCAATTGCAGTTAATAATTGGAATACCAATCGTTTAATTAAAATTGAAGTTGATAATTATTTATTAGAAATTCGATCTGAAATTCAAGGTGGAATAAAATATCAAAATAGAAATATAGAGAGGTTTGAGTCTATGTCTAATAATTTGTTAAGAGTAATGAAAATTATTGAAAGAAATGATTTAGACTCCATACCATATTTAAATAAATTGATATGGCCTATTGGAACAACTTGGCCAATTAGTTATGAATTACCCATTTTAGAGGAATTTATGGATAAAGATTATTTAAATACAGTTCAAAATGATTCATTAAAAAAAACATTAAAAATGTATAGTAGAATCAAAGAAAGTGCTATTGGAATGGCAGCATTCAATGAAAAACAATACTTAGATAAAGTTGAGTCTTTCATAAACAAGAATATTGAATATCTTGAGATTATGGAATCAGAAATATGGGAGACTAATAACATAAAAAATCATCCAAGAATTAAGACAAATTTCAAGGAATTGTTTAATGACTTGGAGTTTTGGAATATACTTACTCTTAAAACAGAAACTTTTTTTATAGAACTTAGTCACGTTAAAAGTCATAAAAGAACTTTTTTGTTAATTGAAAAATATTTGAATCAATATTTAGATAATAACTAATCCCAAAGTAACGATAAAACCATAGGCATATCTTCCTCCTTCAATTCAGCTATCTCAAGCACTCATAAATAGGGTAATCTAACATTTTAATAAGATTTTTTTATATTAGTGTTTATTAACTAAAAGATATTAAAATGAAAAAAATCACTCTACTTATAACAATTACTTTTTTAATAATAAGTTGTCAAAACAATGAAACTATTGTAAATAAAAATGTTGGGAAAATTTTAAGCGGCAATAATAAAGGTAGTACTTACTCAATTGGAAGTATGGAGCACGCTCAATTAGCCTTAGATTTTTCAAATGCATTTGTAAATCAAGATTATGATTTTGTAAATGAAGAAAATTATCAAAAAACTGTCTTTTTTTATCCTGAAAAAGGATTGGATAAACTTGAATTTGATTTACCTAGTTTAATTGAACTTGCAAAATCTATGCACGAACCATATGACTCAATTAGAAGAAATGTTTATGATGTAATTCCTGTAATCCCATCTTATGATGAGAATTTAACTGTTGTAATGTTTCCATTTACTGAAACAAGATATAGAAAGGATGGAGAAATTGAAAAATATAGATTTTTTGAAAGACATTATATCAGAGATGGTAAAATTGAGGGAGTGAGAAAATGGAGTCAAGAAGAATAAAAAACTAAACCTTAGGCATAGCTTGTTCTTTCAGTTTAGCTATTTCAAAACCTCTCGTATGATTTGGTTAATTATATGAACTTTTATTATATTTAGTTTTTAAAAACAATTAATAATGAAAAAAATTTTACTATTACTTACTACAATCTTTTTGAGCTGTAGTCAGATTCCAACTGGTGAACTTAGTGGCATTTTAGATGACAACAGCACTGAAGTTCAAATGACTAAAGAATTAATGAAAAAATATTCTGAAGGTAAATTTCGTGAAATTGCAGACATGATTTCAGACGATTCTGGAGAATACTACTTTAACAATGTCAAAGTAGATAAGGAGGGGTGGCTCTCAGCTGCAGAAGGACATCATGATTTATTTGATAACATTAAAAATGATAGTGAAGAAATAAATCTTACCTCTGCTAAATATAACAACGGAACAACATGGTCCATGGCCTGGTTTCAGTGGTCAGGAAAGGGAAAGTATACCGGTGAAGATGTAAAAATTATTGTTCATCACGGCTTCCGTTTTGAAAATGAAAAAATAGTCTCCGCTTATCATTTTTTTGATCCAAGTTTAATAGACAGAGAAGTTAAAGCTGCTGAAGGTGTAAACAAAAACTCCCAAAGAGTGCTTGGATTAGCAGAGTTAAAGGTTAATAAAGGATTTTCGTCAACAGATGTAGAAGAATTTCTAGAAAGATTTAGCAAATTTGTAAGGGAAACAGAACCAGGAACCTACGATTTTGGATACTTTATTTCTCCTGACGGGAAAAAAGTTAATCTGGTAGAAAAATATTTCACCTCTTCTGACTTTGTTCACCATTTAAATAATTTTGAGAAGAGTGATTATTCTAAAGAATTTATGACACTATTTACTCTAAATAAAGTAATTATCGCTGGGGATGCCTCAGATGAACTTAAAGCTAAAGCTAAGGCATACGGAGCAGAGTTAAGACCTCAGATTGGCGGTTGGATAAACTAGTCAAAATATTTTACACAAATAATTAAAAAGGGTTTACATTACTGTAAACCCTTTTTAAATTTGAAATAAAAATAATTTTTATTTTCTATTCTCCTTTAAGTAATTTCTTAAATGCCTCTAAATCAAATTCATTACCATAAAACAATGTGCTCATTTTCATAATATCTGCAGCAATAAGAACTGCTGTTTTAATTTCATCTTCTGAAGCTCCTAATCTTTTAAGTTCTGCTATGTGATAAGGGATGCAATATTGACATTTTATAGCTGCAGAAGTTCCGAGAGCTACTAAGTGAGCCTCTTTTTCACCTATGGCACCCTCTTTATATAAACCCATTTGAGCTTTAAAATAAGTTGCAGAACTTTTAAGTATTGATGTAGGATAAACATTGTTGAAAGGACTTTCAGCCAATATCTCTTTCTTCTCTTCATTTGTGAGTTTTGAGTCTTGAGAAAACCCAATTGAATGTACTCCTATTAATAGCAAAATAAATAATAATTTTTTCATTTTTTGTATAGTATTTAGTTTATGATTAAACCAAATCTAGTGATTATTTTTTACTATTGCAAAATACAACTAATTAATATTTTCTTATAAAAACACATGTATATTTGAGTTAAAATTTACTGCTTTTCTCATTTAATAAGGTTGATTATATTAACTTTTATTATATTTAGTTTTTAAAAACAATTAATCATGAAAAAACTTATCGTATTACTAGTATTCTCAATCTCTACATTAGCATTTTCTCAATCTAAAGAACGAATTAGTTTACACGTTTTTGACTTACCTTCAGGGATCACCATTGAAGAATTTCAAAATGATTTAGACAGAGCTAACAAAATTTATGAAAAAAATGGATTCGGAGCTAATAAATATAAAGTGTATCAAGTAAGTTCTGATGATGAAGCAAAAGAACATCGTTATATGTGGTTAAGTACTTGGGCTAACGACGAGGAATATAACAATGCACATTCTGAGGAAATAGATGATTTTTGGGAAAACTATTTTACTAAGAAATATGAAAAAATGTTAGATGATCATATATACAGGAAATTTTTCTCCGTAAAATAACAGTAGTTTATACTCCAACAATTTTTAAAAAAGGGTTTCAAAAATGTGACCCTTTTTTTGTTGTATAAATAAGTTTAGTTGTGATATTTTTTGAAGAGTACATTAAATCCATAAACTTGTTGAAGAATGGCAGCCATAAATGTGAGCACAATTGACTTTTGAGCAATTACTTGTAGCATAAGATCTGATTCGCTATATATTTTTCCAGGACCAATCTGAGGTCCAAAAAATATAATTCTCAAATAAACAAATAAGACAATACAAAAGGCTACATAGCCAATAACATAAGAATTGTTGAGGAAGTTAGAATAGTAAACTGTAATACTATGGAGAATACAAAGGAAGAAGAGCGTTAGAAAGGCAAAATTTGCGAAAAAAACATGTGCTCCAAAGTGAAGATCATGAGGTACGAGACCAACTCCAGCATAAAAAAATCCTGCGAGTAAACCCACGGGCATGGTAATTTTTGAATAAAAAATTGACTTACTTGAGTCTTCAATAAGACCAAATACTTTTTTAAAATTAATATAGAATAACATTAAAGTTGCACCAATCAAAATCAAACTTCCATTAAATAAAAGCATAGAGGGAGTATTATCTTTTTGAATAATGGCGATGTTTGTCTCGTCTGTGTTCGTTTTTAAACTTCCTAATTCACTTAAGAAATTATGGGTAAAAGAATAGTAATCTGATTGATAACCAATAATTTCTTTATGTGAACCTGGGTAAAGTAACGCAGCGATTACACAACAAAAAAAGAAGATTGTAATTGATATAATGGGGAATCTAACTAAATAAAACCTTGCTTTTTTCATAACAGAAATATAATAAATAGTTTATCTTAAATAATAATAAATACAATAAAACCCCTTTTTATTTTTAGAAGGTTTATCTGATACTAATTTAGAGATAAAAAACACTAAAAATTCCGGTAATCCCCTGTTAAAAATAAATTTGCTTCTACTTCTTCAAACACAGAATTTTTCTTATCGTAATGAAGCATTTGATTGGGAAATCTTCCAGCTATAACACCCAATAATATAGTTTCTGTTAATCGAGAAGCATAATCAAAAGAGGCTGAACAATTAGAAATTCCAAGACACGAATCAATAAATTCATGATAATGCTTTTGTGACTCGGAAGAATAATCTCTATTTGGAACTCCTAATTCATTTGTTGGGTCAAAATCTTTAATATCATATTCTATATAGTCTTGTTGCTCAATTAATACTGGTAATTCCATAAAATGAGGAAGAAGAAGTCGTTTACCATTTTCTCCAATAAACATAGCTCCTTGCTCAGGAAGGGTATCATTATTTGGCAAATTAAGTTCATTTAATTTCTCAGGACCCTCTGTTCCATCATACCAAATCCACTCAAATTGATTTGTAGTATACTCAGTTCCATCAAAAAAGTAATGAACAATATTTCTTTCAGGATATCCATAGCCCGTTGATTTAGAACAAGAGTTTTTAATTTTTAGAGGAACATCTAATTGCAAGGCATTATATGGAGTATCAAAAATATGGACTCCCATATCCCCCAATGTTGCACATCCATAATCTAGTAATTTCCTCCAATTTCCTGGGTGATAATACTCGTCTTTATATTCTATTTTTTTTGAAGTTCCTAGCCACAAATTCCAATCCAAATTTTTTGGGATAGGGTCTTTGCCTTCGGGTTTCGGTCCATTAAATCCCCAATTCTTATTGGACCATGCTATTACTTTACTAACCTTACCAATCAAGCCTCCTTGAATAAGTAGTGTAGCTAATTTATAATCATAAAATGAATGAACCTGAATTCCCATTTGAGTAATCAGACCTTTATTATTTGCTATTTTTCGCATTTCCCTTGATTCACTTACATAATGCGACAGAGGTTTTTGACAATATATGTTTTTATTATACTCCATGGCTAATAGTGAAGCAGGAGCATGGGTATGATCTGGTGCAGAGATAACAACAGCATCAATATTTGAATATTCTTTTTGTAACATTTCACGGTAATCAGCATATATTTTTGCTGCTGGAAACAATTCGTGAGCATTTTTTAAATATGTTGAATCAACATCACATAAAAAACGAACTTCTACACTGGGATGTGACGCAATTGCTTTCAAATCTTCCAACCCCATATTACCGACTCCTACATGAGCTGTTCTAATATTTTTGCCTTTACTCTTATTCTTGCAGGACCAAAGTGAGGAAGAAATTAGAGCGCCTCCCAAAGCTAATCCTGATGTTTTTAAAAAGGTTCTTTTATCCATTTTAAAGTTTTTTTATTTTAATATTTCTAAAAGACAACGAACTTCCATGGTCTTGAAATCCAATATAGCCTTTTTTATAAATTCCATAATCTGGTGCAAGGTTCCACTTACCGGATTGTTTTTTGACATTCCAATCCTTGGACCAAGGAATAAATTCTAAAAGTTTTTTATCGTTTAAAAAATACTCTACTTTTTCTAATGTAAAACGAATCTTAGTTGAATTCCACTCACCTGCAGGATTCAAAACTTTACTTTTAATTGGTTCATACATTCCATAATCTGCTCCCGTAGATTGTATTAATTGAAGCTCATGAGGGTTTTTTGTGATTCCTATACTCTCATTATACTCTTTTATATCATGAAATTTAGTGTAGTTTATATCGTCAATAATTTGATATTCTGGAGCTACAACCGGAAGCCCAGGATAGCCTTCTTTTGCGTGATAAAAAATCCCACTATTCCCTCCAGGTGGAATTTTCCATTCAACATAAAACTCAAAATTCTCAAATTCCTCAGCAGCATAAATTATATCCCTACTTCCTTTATAATCGTAATCACTTTCTTGTATCATTTCAGTACTAAATACCATTGCTTTATCCTTGATACTCCAGCCAGGTGGTAAGCTATTGCCATTATAAGCCCTCCATCCGTCTAGTGAAGTACCATCAAATAAAACAATCCAATCTGTTGATAATTCAATACTATCTGTTTGTTTTTCTATCACCTTATCTGAACTGTTTTTAGAATCTTTACATCCAAAGAGTAAAGTCATAGAAATAAAAATTACAAGAAATGATTGATTCATGATAATAAATTTATTTTAAAGATAGTTATTTATTTAAGCCATGAAAAACTTAAAAATATAATTTACAGAAGTTTATATTCAAATTGATAAATTTCTCTACCTAATGCCGCTAAAAAAGGAATTCCTAGTTGATCGTATTCATACTTATTATCATTAAAAATTTCATTTTTATTTGTTAAAATTGTTGCTGTTAAAAAAAACTCTATCCCGTTTCTATCTTTTACATAGGCCACATCAGTAGTGGTTCCATAAGCCAAGCCAACTTTATTGTAGATTCTTGTGGTATTTGTCATTTCTCCTTTTTTATCTCCATAAATAAAGAATTTACCATAGCTGTCAAAAAAAGTTCCCCTATCATAAAACGGAATAGTCACCTCATTAGGAGTTTTACTCATCCAATATCTCAAAAAGAAATAATCTTCTTGTTCAATCTTAAATTGTTCATTTTTACTAAATAGCTTTGGAAAAATTATTCGTTTAAGAATTTGATGTAGTGCTTCTATTGAAGCATAATTTTTTTCTGAAAAATCCATAGACTCCTCAATTACAGTTCCATCTTTCACATACCCTTTACCTTTCAAAACTCCCTCTAAATGGGTATTCTTTATTTTTTGGTTAGATATAATAGGGGCCTGATTATAAATAGTGTCTCCCCTCTGATTAAAAAAAATAAAATGAGGAGTACTATTCTGAGTTTCGGAAGCTGAAAACTTATGTGACAACTTAAAATTAGGAATACCAATACTATGAATAGCTTTATTAGCATCATCTCTGCCTATAAAATCAAATAGATAATTGTATGCAGTATTATCACTAACTAAAAAAATCTTTTTTATCAAATGAGCAATTGTCAACTTGTTATTGGGATGAGTAGAATCAGTTTTTTTAATGATATTTTCACTGAATAAAACCGTAAAGGGTGTATCTGGTGTAATTGGTATTCCTTGTGATTGAAGTTTTCTTATTTTTTGAAGAGCAAGAATTGCCACAGGAAGTTTTACTGTGCTTGCTGGATAAAAATAGTGCTTAGAATGTACTTGAAATTTATGGCTTTCAAATTCTGGCTTTCCTAGAGAATCTCGGTGAATTCTAGTAAATAAAATTTGTACTTCATGGCTATTTAAGTCTGAAAGCACTTTTTTTATGATTGGTTCTTTACTCTCCTGTAAAATTTCATAAATCAGTGAAGAGTTTTTGGTTTTAGAGTTACATCCAATTAGAAAACTCATTAAAAATAATAGCCTTAAAATTTTAATATATTTAGAAATACTCATTCCTTCGAAGATATACTTTTTTAGTGTATTATTTTATCCCTACAACCCAGATAATAAAGAGGTTGCCTTTATCTTAATCTCTACTTAATAGACTTCTGTTGTTGATTCGAAAGTCTCATCATAATCTTTTCTAAGCGTTCCCATTACTCTGTCCCAAAACAACAAGTACAATCCATAATTTCCATCAAATTTTTTATGATGTAGGTTATGAGCTACAGATGTATTAATCCATTTGCCTAACCAATGCTTATGGAAACCTTTAGGGTATATTTCAAAACCTAAATGACCATAAACGTTATACAAAATCTGAAAAAGAAAAAATAGTCCTAGAGCTGGTGCATATAAAGGGATTGTAAATGCTAAAAAAGGATGAATTCCTACTTCAATAATTGCTTCAAAAGGATGAAAAGCATAAGCTGTCCATGGGGATGGATTGGTAGATTTATGGTGCACTAAATGGACGTGTTTAAAAACTATTGGATGATGCATAATTCTATGCCACCAATAAAACCAAGTATCATGAACGATGAGCATCCAAAAAAATGAGAGAAATAAATAAGGATACCCATATTCTTCGATGTCTTTATAGGTGTTGGTAAGATGATTAAATTTAACAAACGTGAAAATAATTACAGTTGCAAAGATGGTAATGGTTATTAAAGACCAAAAGATATCTCTTTTGTAATCTGTTAGTTTTGGAATCTTTTGCTGAATCTTTCTGTACCAAAGTGGTTTCTTTAAGATCACGTAAAACAAAACAAAGCTTACACTCGCAAATGAAAAATACCTAAACAGTATGGTGGAAGTTACTTTGGTCCAAATTTCAAGAGTGATGTCCATTTGACAATTTTATAAGAGTACTCACAAATTTATATTAAATAGTCTTAAAAGAGATTAATTTAGAAAAATAATCATTAAAAGTTTATTTTTATTATGAAGTTGTTTGACAATGTAATTTAGTTATACATCGAAATTATTCATGAAATTTTATTTGAATGGCCTAAATTAAAATTTTATATTTAAACTACTTTGTAACACACAAAAAATCCAACTTATGAATTTAAAACCTCATCTAATAATCATTTTATTGTATTTACCATTTACCCAAGAAATAAATTCACAAGACTGGAATACATTTGCAAATACAGTTTGGTATAGTAAAGCAAACCTAGAGCTTAAACTCCATACAAAAGCAAAAAATAGGGTTGTTTTTATGGGAAATTCAATTACTGAAGGATGGAATCAGATGCGACCAGAATTTTTTAACAATAGAGATTATATCAATAGAGGTATAGGTGGTCAAACTACACCTCAAATGCTTTTACGATTTAGAGAAGATGTGATTAATTTGAACCCATCAGTTGTAATCATTTTAGCAGGTACAAATGATATTGCTGGCAATAGTGGATACATCTCTCTTGAATCTATTATAGATAATATTAAGTCTATGTCTGAAATTGCAAATGCCAATGGAATAAAAGTAATTATCTCTTCAATATTACCAGCAATAGATTATCCTTGGAAACCTGGATTAAATCCTGCACCGAAAATTATTAAAATAAATAAAGCCTTAAAAGCATATTCTAAAAAGAATAATTTTATTTATTTAGATTATTATACTGCTATGGTAGATGACAAAGGGGGCTTAAAAGTTCCTGAGTATACAGCTGCCTCAGATCTTGTTCATCCTAATGAAAAAGGATATGAGGTGATGGAAAAATTAGTTGAAATAGCCATAAATAAAGCATTACGTAAGTAGCTATGAAATAAGAAAATATAATTACTACTTGCTATCAAAATACAAAATAACAGAAGTTAAATAGACAACAATTTTTAAAGTACGTTGTCAATTATATCCTGAACTACTTCTTGATTTAACAAGGTACTTGTATCCCCTAAACGATCAGTTTCATTACAAGCAATTTTTCTTAAAATCCTCCTCATAATTTTACCAGAACGCGTTTTAGGCAACCCATTTGTGAATTGCATTTTATCCAGTTTGGCTATTGGGCCTATTCTGTCTGTGATTAATTGGTTGATCTCAATTCTTAAGTTATCATGATTTCTAGATTCTCCCGTGTCTTTTAATGTAATATATCCATACAAAGCGCTTCCTTTAATATCGTGAGGAAAGCCAACAATAGCAGATTCTGCAACTGCAGGATGTTCATTAATAGCATCCTCTATAGGTGCAGTACCAAGATTATGACCAGAAACTATAATCACATCATCTACTCTACCTGTTATTCTGTAATACCCTACCTCATCTCTTAGTGCCCCATCTCCAGTAAAATACTTTTTGTCAAATGCAGAGAAATAAGTTTCTTTATACCGTTGATGATTTCCCCATATTGTTCTGGCGATACTAGGCCAAGGAAATTTAATACACAAACGACCCTCCACTTGATTCCCTTTTAGTTCATTTCCATTTTCATCCATCAATGCAGGTTGAATGCCTATAAATGGCAAAGTTGCATATGTGGGTTTTGTAGGGGTTACATAGGGTATTGGAGAAATCATTATTCCTCCTGTTTCTGTTTGCCACCAAGAATCTATAATAGGACTTTTCTTTTTACCAATATTTTCATTGTACCAATGCCAAGCTTCCTCATTAATAGGTTCTCCAACAGACCCTAAAACTTTTAAAGAGGATAAATCATAATGATCTATTACATCTGTACCTTGTTTGGCTAATGCTCTAATAGCTGTAGGTGCAGTGTAAAACTGATTGACTTTATGCTTTTGAACAATGTCCCAAAAACGACCATAATCTGGGTAGCTTGGAACACCTTCAAACATCACTGTTGTTGCACCATTTGCCAATGGGCCATATACAATATAGCTATGTCCTGTAATCCAGCCGATATCAGCAGTACACCAATACACATCATTTTCTTTATACTGAAATGCATTTTTAAAGGTGTAGGCAGTGTACACCATATATCCAGCTGTGGTATGCACCATTCCTTTGGGCATTCCTGTAGAACCTGAGGTATATAAAATAAATAATGGATCTTCAGCATTCATGATTTCTGGTGCACAAACATCAGAAGCTCCCTCTAACAATGGTGCTAACCATTGATCTCGACCAGCTTTCATGTAGATCTCAGTTTTTATTCTTTTAGCAACTAATACAGTTTCTACACATGAACAACTTTCTAGAGCTTCATCTACAATGCCTTTTAAATCTATAGTTTTTGAACCCCTGAAAGAACCGTCTGAAGTAATGACCATTTTACAATCTGAATCGTTAATTCTAGTGGCTAAAGCTTTTGCTGAAAAACCAGCAAATACAACAGAATGAATAGCACCAATTCTAGCACATGCTAAGACAGATATTGCTAATTCTGGAATCATAGGAACATAAATACAAACTCTATCTCCTTTTTTTATCCCTTGCTGTTTTAAAACATTTGCAAATTTGTTAACGCGTTTATAAAGCTCATTATATGATATGTGTTCTGCGGATTCTTCAGGATGATTAGGCTCAAATAAAATAGCCGTTTTATCACCACGAGTAGTAAGATGTCTATCAATACAGTTCTCAGTAATATTTAATTTAGCTCCTTTAAACCATGAAATTTCCGGCTTTGAAAAGTCCCAATTAAGAACAGTATCCCATTTTTTACGCCATAAAAAATGTTCTTCTGCTATTTCTTCCCAAAAACTTTCTGGTTCACGAATAGACTTTCTATATACTTGATAGTATTCCTCGAGATGTTTTATGTGGTAATTACTCATGGTAATTTATTTTTATTTACTTCTATTACTGGCCTTTTTTTCTTATTGAAAAGTATTCATTTCATTTTACTTAGGCAAGTAAATATAAATTACTGTTTTTACTCTTTTTAATTAAGAATGTGTAGCTTCTCCTGCACCACTAGGAATTCTAATATTTGTGACAATTTCTTGAACTTCTTTTGGTGGGTCTGGAGTAAATTTAGAGATGATTACAGACACTATGAAATTTATGATCATTGCCACAGT
>Ga0228653_1000212_pt1 | contig 19951 bp, 28 predicted proteins | sample 65DmetaG_FD_182745 | JGI IMG/M metagenome (GOLD analysis project Ga0228653, IMG submission 182745) | Seawater microbial communities from Monterey Bay, California, United States - 65D | ecosystem: Environmental > Aquatic > Marine > Coastal | place: USA: California | collected 2016-11-02
AACGTTGATATGCTTTTGTATTAGCTTTTTCGTCTGCTTTACTAATCTGCATTTTTTCTGCTGGCTTTTTATCTTCTTCTTTAATTTTCCCATATGTTATACACGGGTCTTCCCCACAACCGCAGTTTTTCTTTTTACCTTCCTCAACTTTTTTAGTCTTTGGATTGTCGTGGCTCCAACCTTTTTTTGCTAGATCTTTATGTTCTTTATCTGTATTAGCTTTTTTAGATTTGCCATCTTTATACATTGTGTGTGGTTCAAACTTATCATCTTTTTTTGACTCAGATACTTCGTCAAATTTCATTTCATAATCCATATGATGATAAACACTGCTTAAATAATCTGCGGCTTTAGTGATCTTAGATTGTACCCAACCTTCAAGTCCTTCACGTTCTTCAACACCTTTTAACATTTCATGCATTTTGATTGCATATTTTGCAACCTTGTATAATTCTGCACGTGCCATTTGAACTTCGTGATCTGATTCGACTTTGAAAGCCATATCAGCTAAACCGTTTTCTTTTAAGTCTTTTTCTCTCATCATATTATCCTTATAGTGTATTTATCTTTTAATAGTCTTGCCACCCATTAAACTGTTACTAATGTCTAAAGCATTTTTTGCTGTTCCATCTGGGTTTTTCTTTTGCGGCGCTTTTGGAACACCATTTTTATCACGTTTTCTGTGACCATATGCTTGTTTTGGGTTAGCAACAGATGCTATATTCCCTGCACTTGTAGCACCTGCTGTAGCAGTTTCGCCTATAGTTCCTAATGAATTAAACTCCATAGGAACTTCTGAAGTACCAACTATATTTTGATACATCTGTAGTAGCTCTTTCGTGGGTCCTTGATCTGATAAACGTTTGTTAAATTCTGTTGCCGCATTATCAGCAACTTCGTCGCCATGTTTATTTGCTAGTTTATTATATATCTGTGCACCTGGATCAGTAGTGTCCCATTTAGCAGTTTTACTAGGGTTTAATAAAAGTTCTGCTACAGCCCAGCCTAATGTAGGAAGCATAGCCATCAATGCTGGCGCCAACTCATTGACTGGTTTTTTAATATTATTTGTAAGTTCTCGTATTAACATGCTAATATTTACCTTTTTTACTTGTTGACTGACACGCCTGTCTTGCTATTTGCTGATATCTTGGTATCAGGACTCATTTGATAGTCTATTGTGTAACCTTTATCCTTATCAATACTTACGCCCATGTCTCCGGAACTTACAGAAGTACGATCACCACTTATAAGTTTACCGCTCATGTCATACGTTGCTTTTTGATCTATGCTTGCTCCACTATTTTGTCCTGTAAAGTCTACTGTTACAGTTTTCTTTGCAATATCGTGTGTTTGCTGTAGACCTTTTATTTTAGGTGTTTCGTATTTTAATAGCTTGCCATCTGGTGAAAATGTATATGTACCTGCTCCACTTGATACAGTACGGTTACTGTTTTTATCTGTTTGTGTGCTTGTACCATTGTCGTTTGTGCCGTCTGGAGTATCAGCACCTGGTGCTGGTGGAGGAGTTGGCATTTTTATTATGTCTATATTCTTAGGAGCCATTTGTCCAGGGCCTATATCATTACCTGTGTCCATTGTAGCACTCATTGTTGTCATTGAATTAAGTTTATCTAATGGAGTATCTATTTTTGCCATGTCTCCTGCTTGAACTGCTCCGGCAATAGTTCCTAATAGTGTTGCTACTAACACAAGATTTTTTCCTGTCTTAGGAATTTTTTTAAGCATTGGCTTTACTTTTCCTAATAAATTTTTAGGAAGTTTTTTTAAACTATCTGCTATGCCTTCTTGTAATTGTTGAGGAGTACTTTCATTCAAAATTTGTAAAAATTCTTTTTCAGTATATAAAGATTCTGATTTCTTTTTACCTGACTTCATATTAGCACACCAGTGATACATTTTTGCACGTTCACCTGATGCTTTTTTTGCTTTTGATCTTAAACTTGTTACTGATCCGTTACAACTAGCACCCGATTTCTTTACTCTACCTGGACGGCTTTTGCCTTTTTTCTTTCCATCAGCAAAGTTTTCCTTCATCATTCCTAAAACAAATTCAAGAGTGTAAGGAAGTTTAGCAACACTAATCGATTCCATTTGTAATAATTTAACTACATCATATCTATGATGTCCATTGATAATTCTATTTGTATTATCAACTACTATAGGTGTATATTCTCCACCTGCAATTTTCTTTAGTTGTTTAGTATAGTTTTCTTTAAGCCTTTCTTTTTGTACAGGTACAATACTTTCTACTTTTATACTAATAATTTTATGTGGGATATATTCTAAATGTTTTTTACGTATTTGTGGAAGTTGATTCCTTGTAAAACCTTCTGATTTTTTCTTTTTAGGTAATCCTTTATGTTTTGTAGAGGCAAACTTCTTAACATCAGACTTTTTCATATCCTTTGCAACGTCTCCTGCTTCACCACCCTTAGGCATATCACCTTTTTGCATTGCTCTAACAATACCAAAAAACTGTTGTTGTTTTTTGCTTACTGCTTTTTCTTCAACAGGCTCTGACATATGTTTTTTAATTGCTTTTGCAGTTCTTTCAAACTTATGATCTTTGTGCTTAAAGCCTTCGCCACCAGCCGCTTCCCAACTTGCAATGTTTTTGCCAAAATCGTCAATTAGTATGTTTGGTGTTCCGTCTTGATTCGTTGCAAACTTTGCTTTATCATGTGTAATGATAACATTCTCTGGAGGAAAGAAGTCTAAATTCTTTTTAATCCATTCACGCTTGTGTGGTTCTGAATTAGGGTCATTTGGTAAAGGGCTACTTAAAATAGTATAGCTACCTTTTACTTTTTTAATTACACCTAGTAAGTTTTTTGCTTGTGGTAGCAAAGGAAGGTTCAAAAAGAAATCATCTGTATCTCTAATTTTTTGTAGTTCTGGTTCAATGTCTTTGACATTACGCCAGTCTTTACCTATTAACTTTGTCCATTCTCCAAAAAAGTCTGCTAGTACGCCATCCATGTCAACAAATACTTTACTTGTACTTGCTAATTCACCCAAATTCTCTGCCATCTTAGCATAGTATAACATACTTTCATCGGTGTTGTCAACCGATTCTGCAAGGCCTAGATTGAATAATACATTGGTTTTTGAGCCTTTTACCTTCTTTGATAGTGTAGGTGGGCGTCCATCTTTGTCTACTTTGTTACCAAACTTAGCGGCTTGCTTCTTAATAGCATCTACACCAACATCTGCTGTAGTGTTGACACCTTTTACAACACGGCCACCGTGCTCTTGTAAACGCAAATAGTGTTTAAAACTGCCTCGCTTAGGGACTTTATTTTCAATGTCTCTAAAACTATGAAACTTCATTTTTTACGTCCTCTAAAACCACCACCAGTCATGTGTGGTAAACTAAACCAAAGTTTGAACCAGTCATTATCACCTGGCTTAATCTTTTTTTCTCTTTCTATCTTACGTTTTTCACTAGCAGTCTTACTAATGTTTTCTAATGTGTAAGGTGTGTATCCTTTATATTCATTGACACCTGCAAGTTCTTTTAAACGTTCAATGTCCATATTAGTCAGCCCTTCTGATTTGATATCTTATTCCTAATCTGTCAAACAATTTACCTGCCGTAGCAATGTTTGTAAGGGCTTGTTTTATTTGTGGCAAGTAATCATCGTTTTGTTCTACTTTATTCATAAACTTTTGTGCTTCGGCTGGTCTAATAAAAATTAATTTGCCACTCCATGCCGCACCTTTTCTATAAAAACTTAAAAAATGTTCTTTGCCATCAGCACGAGATGCTACCCAATCTAATACTTTAAGTTTATTAGGGTCTTGTGCCTTGATTGAGGAGTGATCTGTTTTCTTAAATAACTCAAGTTCAGCTATGTTATCTTCTTCAACAGCGTCAACACCCATTATACCTTGTAATCTTTTGAACATTTCTTCTGCGTGTGGTAACGCTTTTTGAGTGACTCCTTTTTTAAATGACTCTAAATCATTATCCACGACTGTTTGGCGCATCTTACTTGCACTCATTCCTGTTGCACCTTCAGCATCAGGATCACGATTTAATTGTACGTAATTTATTTTATCGAAGTTATAATTGTGTAATTCTTTTTCAACACCGTTGTATTGTTGTAATATTTTTAGTAATTTAGGTTCACCTTCTAAGAAAGTTACTTCGGTGTAACCCATTTTAAATAATCTGTCAGCGGCAGTTAATACTGTTTTAGCTAATCCTATACTTACGCCATCAAAGCTCTTACGTGCCCAGTCTAGTTTTTCGTCTGGCGATAAAGGATCTGTAGGTAATTTACTTGCTCTATCAGTTAAAAATAAAAAAGAATCGCCTGGAGCTTTTTTAATAGCGTCTACAAGTAATGCATGTCCATTTGTTGCTGGGTTCAGTCTGCCAAGTGCAAAAGAGGCAACTTTACCTTCAGCTTCATATAGTTGTCTTAGTAGCATCTGGTAATTCTTCCTTTGGATTTCTTTCGTGATCTAAGACCTTGTGTGCAAGATCTGATTTTTCGGAATTGTTCATTAACTCCTTAGGATGTTTATTGATATCATATTTTAAACAATAATGATTTAAGCATTTATCAATCATAGGCATAATATGGCCTTGAATTACTTTTTCATTAGTTTCACTTCTCATTTTATCCATACATGGTAGATAATGTTTACGATAAAATCCTTCATCATTCAGCATATGAAAATGCACATCGTCAATAACATTAAAAGGCATTGAATCTTGTATTGGGTTATTAAATATTTCTTTTAAAAGCATCTTACCACTTCCTACATGACCAGTAACGTGCCTTTGTTCTTGGTCCAGGATTATCACAATTATGTCTAGCCCGGAAAGAACGTCTACGTGCAGGGTTTGATTTCTTGATACTCATTGATTTGCCTTTTACACTTGAGCCGCCATGTCCAAAGTTTACTTTTTTAATGTTTTTAGTTTTTGGATCTCTAACATATACCTTGAACTTCTTAACATCACCTTGCATTGGCTTGCCAAGTTTAACTTTACGTCCTTGATACTCTGCTTCATCTATAGGATCATCGTCATCGTTGTACCACATCTCACCGTATGCTTCGTAAAATGCATCATCGTCATCATATGTTTCGTCAATACTTGCACCAGCAAGTTCTTTCATTCTATCAAGTTCTTGTGTGCCTTCATCGACACCAAAACCTACAATGTCATCGCCTAAGATCTTTGCCGCTTCTTTACAGTTGTCTTCATCAATTGCTGATACACCCATAATTTTTCTAAATTCATTTTCCATAGCATTTGTGATAGGCAACATTTTTGCAAATTTTTCATCATCATTAAAAAGTTCATCTTCGGCTTCGCTTCTGTCGCCACCAAGCATTTGTACTGCTTTTTCAAGTTCGTTGTCTTCAACACCGTCTGTTAAAATGCCTGAGTCTATATAACCTCTTAACATTCCTGCTGGTAGTTCGTCACCGTTGTTTCCTCGATACTTGCTGTATTTGTTATACCAAGCCTCTAATGCTGACTTGTCTGCTTCATTGACATTTTCGTCACCTGGTGAATATGCTTCTTTTGTCTTTTCAGCTTTACTGTATTTGTCTTTCAAACGTCCTAGTTCTTCTTGACTTGCACCTTCGCGTCCTGCTTTAGCGGCTTTTTTCATATATTCTTTACCGTGCTTTTTAACACCAGTATAATATTGCAAGCCTGATTCGCTTGTTTCAGCTTCTTTAAGGTAATCTATAAATGTCTTTGTCATGTGTCAACACCCTTTATATTATAATTTAAAGTATTTATCAATATTAGTCAAGCTCTATGGGTGCAGTGGACTAAATAGAAACCAAAAAGGAACGGCTATGTTGAAGCATAAACACATGATAATTAGAGCTGAAGTAAGCAATCCACCACAATGCGAGCAAACTATAGTCGATTGGGCTGGTAATTTAATAAGAGATATAGACATGAAAATAATGATGGGGCCGTACGCCAAGTATTGTGAAATGCCAGGCAATAGAGGGTTTACTTGTGTTACTATTATTGAAACAAGTCACATAGCAATACATGTTTGGGACGAAGTAAAGCCTGCATTAGTACAACTAGATGTATATACGTGTGGTGAATTAGATAAACGTAAAGTATTTGATGCACTAGAACGCTGGGATCCAGTTAAAATTGAATACAAATATTTAGATAGAGAAAAAGAACTTACTTTAGTTGACTTTCATTCTTAATTTAGAACGTGGTCCTTCTTTCATACTAGAACTCACAGCAACTTCAACTTGGCCTGTTGCCATTTCTCTGTTTGGCCATGTAATAACTGAATTCATTGCGTTTGCATCTGATATGTTTTGTGGTGCCATTTTGTTAGATAATTTAATAAAATTTTGTTGCAGTGTTTCACGTACTACAGGAGCAAAGTTAGGTAATGCATTATCTTTGTTTACTACTTTAGAAGTAAGTGCCTCAAAAGCATAGAATATATTTTTGTATTTTTGTACAGGATTGTCTTTATCTTCTAAAAATTTAGCAAAGTTGTTAACTTTGAGTTTATCTAAAATAGTATCTAAGTATTTAGGAAATGTCTTGCCAGCAATAGCTTCGCTAATTTCAGACTCTGTGATTTCTCTGTCCATATATAGTCTAAAACCTTGTGCCTCCATTTTGTAAAAGAAGTTTGCATTTAGAAATGCACTATTTTTTGTAGTTGTTTTATCTTGTAATTCTAAAAATGCCACTGCTCTTGGATTCTTTTCTTTAAGTTCTTTCGGTACTTCGAATTGTCCCATACTAAAGGCCGCACCTTTTCCTGATTTACCACCTTTTACAGAAATCCAAATTTTATTTCCTGATACAGGATTTTCAAAGCCTGCTACTGCTCCTTCTGCATCTGCTAATCTTGCATTTTTTGCAGTTGGGAATACCATCTTCATTTGATCGAAACTGGTTAAACCAACATGGTCAAAGAATGCTTGTTCAACATCGCCTGTAAATGTTGCCATTCCTTTAAGCATCATAAGCGGACCAAGATATTCACCTGCATCATCTCTAAACGCGGCAAATTCACCTGAGCTTAATTCACTTAGATCAAAAGTATTATCTTTATTCGCAATTTGTGTAGCCGCATCGATAACCTTTCGTCCAATTTCAGTTGCTTGTAATTTTTGATTACCTTTTATTGCTTGGAGTAAAGATTCCGCAGTATATTCTGCACCACCTGCATCAATACCAATATCTGCTGGTTTTAAACTTGCGGCTTCTTTTCCGCCTGCTACAAATTTACTGCCTCCAAATTCTGCACCTTTAATTAAAGGCGATACACTATTTTTTGTATTGATAGGTATTGGAGTTTGTTCAGTATCTTTTACATCGTATCCATATAATGTAAACGGAACTGTTTTATTTTTGCCAGCCGCCCAAGTTGTAAATACTTTTACATTGTCATACTCTGTAGGTGGATCAGATTGTAATGCAATCTTAGGTGGAATTATAATTTCTTTGCCATCTTTTGTTTTAAAAGGAGTTGGGTTGTTAATAAAATTTAAAAATGTTTCTTTACGATCAGGTTTTCTATCCTTCATAAGCTCGTCACCTGTTAGATAAGGGGACGCCTCAGTCAGTTGACTTCTAAATTGGAAATAACGCATTAAACACTAACCTCAATATCAAAATTATCATACCCTAGATCAAAAAGTTTGTTTGCTACATTGTTTGCAACTTCATCTGATTCTTCTTCATCTAGTTGAACGTGTGTTTCAACTGTAAGAACAGTTTGTCCTGATTGTGATTCTGTCAAACTATAATTAGTTTCACTTTCCATTAATGCAGTAGATGCACTTGTTGCAACTTCTGATACAACAATATCGTCAATTTCTTCTTTGTTATCAAAAATAATGTTAATAAAGTTTTCCATATTACTTCCTAATGATTAAGTCTAACACTATTTACAGTACCATCTGTGTAAACTAGTTTTGCTCTAATGAAAACAAAGTTACCTGTAAAGTTAACATATTTGACTTCTGTTTGATTAGCAACGGTTATAGTATCTACGTCAAACCAGTCAGCATCTGCTGGTGTAGTTGCTAATGTTGCTTGTATAGTGATCGAACCTGTAAGACCTACGTAATCATACTGTACAGTATGAACACCATCTGATCTTCCATAATATCCGTCACCCTTAAAGTTACTTCCGGTTACAGTTTCAGTCGTACTGTCTCCTGGATGTGTGTTGGCTGATAAAATTATTTCGCTTGTACTGGGCATAATACTATTTATGCAAATCCTTTTGTGAAACATATTTTATAATACGTCGGATTTGTCCTCCTAAAGCTATTTTTGCTAACATTAGATATCGTTCATTTTTAGCATAAAAGTAAAAACCTTCGGCAAAATGGTTGTTACGTACAACACGTTTTGCAACATTGCCTATTCTAAATCCGTCTGGATTGTTTTCACAATAGTCTGCAAAATTAGGATCAACTTTCTTCCCTAATATTGCTTTGAATTCCCATTCAACGTCACCGTCAATTATTTTAGTGTTTGCATTATCTATAAGATAGTTGAAAATTTCATCATTTTCAGGTTCATGCCATTGTACTGCACTGACTTGTGTTTGCAATTTATGTAACCAATCTGGTTCGTTTGAATACATATCTAAGTTGTATCCTTCGCAACGCACCATAGCATTACTTTTATTTTTTTCTAGTGCATTGTACACAACGCAGGCATCCATAAATGTTTCTAAATCAATAGTCATATTTTTCCTACGTGCTAAATGGTTAAAAGGACATGATATAGGCAACTCTGACTCTGCTTCTCTTTGCATAGCATCTAGTTTTGATTTAACATATCCTAGATTCAATCCGCGAAACATAGATGCAATAGTGCTCTTTACACGTAGCTTGTATAGATACTTGTTATAAAATAACTTAGTTGTGTAATACTTTTGTAACATCTTTTACCTTTTCAGTAATAGGTTTTAGATGCAATTTATTGTCAGCAACATCAATTTTTAAAGTACCACCGTCTTTTAGATCGCCGAATAAAAGCATCTTACTTAGGGGTCGTTTAATTTGTTTGTCGATATATCTGTGCATAGGTCTTGCACCCATCTTATCATCAAAACCATTTTCTACAAGATGGTCTAATGCATCGTCACTAATTTCGCAAACTACATTTTTATCATCAAGCATGTTTTTAAGTTCAAGCAAGAACTTACCAACAATTTTTAGCATAATAGGTTTTTCAAGTTTACCAAACGTAACTACACCATCAAGTCTATTTCTAAATTCTGGAGCAAAGAAACGTTTAAATTCTTCGTCACCATAATCACCAGCTAAATCTTGACTAAATCCTATAGTGTTTTTCTCAGCTTGTTCTGCACCTAAGTTAGTTGTAAGGATTAAGATACAATTACGTGCATCTGCTTCTTTACCGTCACTTCCGGTAATCTTACCATTGTCCATAATTTGCAATAAAATTTGTGCAATGTCTGGGTGTGCTTTTTCAATTTCATCAAGTAATAAAACACAATTAGGATGTTCTTGTAGTTGATTAATTAACTGTCCTGAATGTTCGTCGTGGCCAACATACCCTGGAGGAGAACCAATTAACTTACTTACACTATGTTTTTCTTGATATTCTGACATATCAAAACGTGCAAGGTGTATGCTTAGATTCTTTGCAAGTTGTTTAGCAAGTTCAGTCTTACCAACACCTGTTGGGCCCATGAATACAAACGATCCAATTGGTTTTTCTTCTGATTTAAGTCCTGCTTGTGCAACAAGTATCTTGTCAACAATTTCTTCAATTGCATTGTCTTGTCCATACACATTAAGTTTAAGGTTCTTGTCAAGACTTGCTAGATTATTAGTTTCTTTTTGTTGTATTTGTTCTGGAGGAAGATTTACAAACTTAGCAAGTTCAAATTTAATCTCTTCAGGACCAACAACACGATCTCCTGTAACATTGTTTACTTTAAACCGTGAACATGCTAAGTCGATTAAGTCAATTGCTTTGTCAGGTAACTTTTTATCAGTAATGTATTTTACTGAAAGTTTAACTGCTTCATCAATTGCTTCTTGTGTAATAGTAGTTGCATGGAATTCTTCGTAATACTTTTTAATACCATGTAGAATATCTGTTGTTGTTTTCTTATCAGGTTCGTCAACACTTACACGTTGGAACCTACGCATTAATGCTCTATCTTTTTCAAAATATTTTCTATATTCGTCCCAAGTAGTAGAAGCTACAACTTTAATATCACCTTTACCTAAGGCAGGTTTCAGCATATTTGCTAAATCATTAGAGCTATTGCTACCACCAGCACCAGCACCATTCATCATGTGTGCTTCGTCAATGAATACAATCGTTTTGCCTTGACGTTTGATTGCGGCCATAACTAATTTGAAACGTTCTTCAAAGTCTCCTCGGTATTTACTACCTGCCAACATAGCACCAATGTCTAAATTGTATACTGAATACTCTTCAAGGAATGTAGGAACATCTTTGTTAACAATTCTGTATGCAAGTCCTTCTGCAATAGCAGTTTTACCAACACCTGGATCACCAACTAATAGGACATTATTTTTTTGTCTACGTCCTAATGACAAGCAAATGCTTTCTAGTTCTTCTGTACGTCCAATCACAGGATCAATTTTACCATCAACAACTTCTTGGTTCAAGTTAGAAGTAAATGCTTTCAAAGCTCGTTGTGCATGTCCTTGTAATTCTTCATCTTCTACATTTGAAACAAATTCGTTGTTTATATAATTGCTGAATGCATCTTTATCTACACCTGCTTTTGTTACTTGGTAAGTTGAATATGATTTCTTTTCGTTAAGCAATGATAAAAATACATCACAAATATCAATGTGCTGACGCCCGCTAAACAATACTTGTGTAAATGCTCTATTCATAACACGTTCTACAGTTTGTGTTTTCTTAGGCTTATATTTTGTGCCTTCAGGAACTTTAATATCGTCTAGTTTAGTTTGAAGATACTGCAATAGCTCGTTTTGCAATGGTTGCACTTCAATACCAAATCCTGTCAAGATGTTAGTAAAGTTTTCTGTGCATAGCATAGCAAACAATAGATGCTCTAATGTCACATATTCGTGATTTAGTCTCTTAGCATCTTTAATTGCTTTATCAAATACAACCTGTAATTCTTCAGATGGTTCAACCATACTTTTTTATTCCTTTTCTATAACTATATTTACATTATACGTTATCATACTAATAATGTCAACTATATCTTTTACCAATTTGTTCAATTGCATTTTTATCTGCATCTGAAATACCTGTCGGTGTTTGACCAACAATTCTGACTAATATATTGCCTGGATTGCCTGATCTATTTGGTAAGCCTTTGCCTGTTATTTTTAAAACTGTTCCAGGTTGTGTTCCTCCAGGTATATTTAGGTTTACTTTAGCACCACCTGGAACACTAATATTAAGAACAGTTCCTGTAATAAGTTTTAAAACACTAATTCTCTTATTAGTAATTAAATCTAATCCGTTGATCTCATACTCATTTGTGGATTGTATTACAATTTGTACAAATAAATCTCCTGGAGGTATTTGTTTAATATCATGTTGACCCATTCCTGAGTAACGGACTTTATCACCATTTCTTACACCTACAGGTATTTTGATATCAACTGTTTGCTCCATACCATTGTTTAATCTATATGAAGCAATTACACTTTTACCAGTATATACTTCTGCAATATTAATATTACATCCTATTGTAATATCTTGATTCCGCATTTGTTGTCTTGCGCCAAACCCAAATTGACCCATTAGATCGTTTATATCAAAGCCGCCTTGGAATCCGCCTTGATTAAAATGTTGCGAGTTAAACTGAGGTTGTGGATTATCGTATTGTTGTCTTTTTTGAGGATCTTTTAATGTGCTATATGCTTCGTTAATTTGTTTGAACTTTTCGTCACTACCGCCATTACGGTCAGGGTGGTGTTGCATACTTAATTTTTTGTATGCTTTCTTAAGATCTGTTTCAGAAGCGTTTCGCTCAACACCTAGTACGTTATAGTAATCCATACTAGTACTTATTGTATCTATTTTTTAGATTTACTAGATCCGGTGTATAGTCCAAACCATGCCGCGCCTGCACCTACAACAATACTAACAAGTCCGCTTTGCTCAAAACTAGGAGCATCCAACGCCATAAACCATATTACTACTTTGTACAGTAATACAATGTAAACAGTTAAAAACATTCTTGGAAAAATTCTCCAAGCATCAATTGCTCTTGCTAGGTGTATTAATCTAGCATATGGGTTAGGTCCCATATCTTTTACACTAGTATCTACTTCTAAGTCTAGTTTAACTTTGCGTGTAGTTGAATCGCTAGTTGAAACTACTTCTGCCTGATATTCTTGTTCTTCATACTTCATAGGCTCTTTGTTTGCAACTGGTTTAGGATTAGTTGCTGGTTTATTTAAATCTTCTGGTTTTTTTCTTGGCATTATCTTTTCCCCTCAAGATGTTTGATACGCTTTTCAAGCTCATCTATTTTTGATGTTATTTTAGGATATTTTACACGCCAAGCATTCGGATCATTCTGTAACCATGTCCATCCCCAACGTATTGCTAGGTATTCTAATGTAGCATCAAACTTACTGACTGCCCATGTTGCCATTCTTGTATCTTTGAACCAGAATAAAAATCCTGCACCAAATATTGACCCAGCTAATGCTGTATAAATCCATAGACGATCGCTCGCCATTTGTTCAATCATTTCCCACATATTAATCCCTCATTCATTATATATGTATTTATGCTCAGAACTCGCAGGCAACGGTGGCGCCAGGTGTAACTTCTATATTGATATTTCCGTCTATTGTAACTTTAGGATCGGGTTTAGCTTTGCAATCGATTGGCCTTGTACAACTACTTGTCAGTAGTATCAGTATCAGCAGGCTTAACAGCGTTTTCATAATATACGATAATTTCGGTTTGCTGTTCTATGTAGCGTCTTAGGTCTGCTATGTTGATTGCAAGGTTTTCGTAGTCTTTCATAGATAGCACAACATATGCTAATTCGCCATGCTCTTCTTTAAATTCTTTCACAAAGGATTCGTAGTTTTCTGCTGTAACAACATAAACTCTAGTATCTACTAAGTCAATTGGTTTCGGTCGAGCTACTGTCGGTACTGTTGTCTTCTCTATCTGTGTTACTACTTTTATCTCCGGTTCGCGGAACGTCGAGCAACCAGTTAGGAAGAGGAGTATCGCCATCACCGCCAGTAGCGGCTTCCAGCTCGCGCCATAATTTAGCTGTGGCACCATTCATCCTTCCTTCTAAATCTTCACTATCTCTAATAGCATCTTGTACAAGATCTAATTGACGTAATCTATTGCGTAAATTATCTCCGTATGCTTCTGCTTTTTGTAAGTCTTTTGTTAATTGGTCTGATAAGTTATTAAGTCTAACATTATCTTCTTTTAGTAATGCAATACTTTTTTCGCTAGTTTCTACTGCTGTTTCTAATTTTGCATTGTTTAATCTCATTATTTCCAAGTTGGATTGTAATTGTTTTACATAAAACAATCCGCCTCCGGCTGTGGCCAGAATGACAAATACTAGTGCAATTTTTAATGAACTAAACATACTTGTATTTAGCCTAGTAACTTTCCCAAAGTTTGAGGGCCTACAATACCGTCAGCAGTAAGTCCGTTTGAACTTTGCCACTCTTTAACAATACGTGCAGTACCCGGACCAAATATACCATCAGCAGGTGAAATATCAAGTTTCTCTTGTACTTCTGCTACTAGTGGACCACGTGATCCTTGCCTAATTGTTTGATTATAGTCTACTTCTGGCTCTTCGAAATCTCCACCTAATACATCCATAGCATGTAGATAGTGTTTCTTACGGTCGTCTAAACCAATTGTACCACCGTTAATTCTTTTTGTTGCTCCAACAATATCCATTGCATCACAATACTTGTTTAAGCCGTTGCTATCCCAGAACCAACATGCTGAATCTAGTGCGCCTTTCTTTGTGCGTACATAATCAACTGCTACTTCTGGAGTCATGTCCATTTCTTCTGCAAACTTTGTATAATTATATCTTCCAGTTAACTGAAGTATGCCACCACCGCGAAAGCGCCAGCCGTCACCACTATCAGTATCGCCGTTGTCCATACGTGAAGCGTAAATAACGTTTGCGATTTTTTCTGGTTGTCTATGATATTCATTAGCATCTCTATTTGCTCTTCTAAAATATTTAGGAAAAATTGTATTCAGTGCTTTGGCGCTGTAGTTTAAGTTTTCACTCAGTACTCTAAAGCCGCCGGATTCGTGTCCACACTGTGCTACAAACATTGCTACACGTTCTGCTGTGTTTACTTCCCATAAAGGAAGAATTTCACACATTGCTTCATACCAATCTTTCCAGTCTTCTCTATGAATAAGCTCTTCTGCCATCCATTCTTCGAAATCAAATTTAAAGTGTTCTTTAGCCATTATCTGTATCCTTTATTTGGCATGCCATACATCGACATTGCTCACATACTTTGATATTTATAGTTTGATTATCACCGTCTTTATGATCTTTGAATAAACTTGTTCCACAATGTGATTCGTGTCCGCAATTTTGACAGTTATTCATTTAGATCCTTTTCAAATGTAGACTATAACCCTCGTTGGTTAATACAAGTTTATCACCGTATTTTGTAATGTTATAGTCACCTAATACTTTAGTAAGGAAAATAACTTCAGCCATGTCATTCATATTGATTGTTTCATCAAGCATGGTTTCTTTACCAAAGTCGGTTACGTTAAACCTTAATGGTCCTGCGTAGGTATTTTTTACAATTAAAGTTTCGCCTAACATATCTATTGATTCAGCATAGCTTTTTGTAAAAAAGTTTTTATAGTTTTCGTATTGCGTTTCATTAACAGCAATATCGTAACTTTCTTTATCAACTGGTATAGTTGCTAAATTATCTTCGTCTAAATCTTTACTTTTGAAGTTTTTATAATATCTAAACTTCATTTTTTCTAAATCAGATAGTTTACTTACACCGTCTGCAATTTCTATAATTTGCATTGGTATATCTTTGGTACGTTCTATTTCAACAAATACTTTATATGTACCATCACTTTGTTCGCCTGAAGTTACATCAGCATCTAAAACAAATGGATAACCTTTTTCAATAAAATTTTCTAAATCCTTAGCAGGCTCATTTCCATGTATACTAAATGCAAGTGTTACTATATCACTATCATTACCCATCTTAGATTTATAAGAATCAATCTCTATGATATTATCTACCATATGTGCTAGGTCGTTTTTTAATAATCCCATTATACTGTCTCTAAGTCTGCGCCTGAATCTGCTACATCTGCTGTAGCTTCAGCACCAGTGTCAGCTGGCTGTGTTTCTGGAGTAATAGTTGATTCAGTGCCTGTATCAGTTTCGTAATCTGTCATTGCTTTATATCCACCGTATATGTCAGCAATAAGTTTTTTTGGCATCATTATTTCTACTACCCATATAGGTAAAGTATCTAATTTGCCTTTTTTAGTACCAGGACGAATATCATCTGGTTTCCGTATTTTACGTGGCTTAATTATTTTATCTTTTTTATAGGTTACTTTACAATCATAATCTAATAGTCTTTTTCCACCCATTGGATCAGGCATGTTATCATGTTCCCACATAAATGCACATGTTACCCAATGTCTAGAAATTTTTGGACCAAAGACTATTTCGCCGTCTTCCCAATTATCATACACATAAACGTCAAGGTCATCTAAGACTCTTTCAAAGTCTTTTAATACAGTAAATGCAACATCGCTGTCGTATATTTCTGATATATTTTTTACTACGTCGCTAATATCTTTCATGTTATAGGCACCTATCTTATATACTTATTTATCAGTTTAATGTATTAGTACTTAACCTTTGCGAGATCTAGCTAAATATTTTTGTAAGCAAAGTTAGGGCTTACTGAAGTCACATTAAAGGAGGACACTTCATGAGTGCAAAGCGAGCTCGCAAGAGCAAGAACTTTCACAATAATGTTGTTCAAATTAATAATTATCTTCCAGAAAAGCAGAAAACTGTTAAAATCGTGCCACGTAATAGGGCACAAGAATCTTATATGCTAACGCTAGCCAATCCAAAGAAAGACGTTGTCTTTGGCATAGGTCCTGCTGGCACAGGTAAGACTCTTATTGCGGTGCTAACAGCAATTAAGTTTTTTAAAGAAGGAATTGTAGACAAGATTATTGTAACAAGACCAGCTGTTTCAGTTGACGAAGACCTAGGTTTTTTACCTGGGACACTAGAACAAAAAATGGCTCCCTGGACAAGACCAATATTTGATGTACTACGTGAATATTTCACGGCTAAAGAAATTGAAGGTATGATTGCAGAAGGTGTAATTGAAATAGCACCCCTTGCATACATGCGTGGTCGAACGTTTAAAAGAGCATATATCATTGCTGACGAGATGCAAAACTCAACAGCTAATCAAATGAAGATGCTACTAACACGTTTAGGGGAAGGTTCTAAGATGGCAGTAACAGGTGATCTAAATCAAGCGGATAGAATGAAAGATAACGGTTTAATAGACTTTATTAATCAACTTAGTCGTTTTGGTAACAGTACACACCTAGACTACATTACATTTAACCATCAAGATATCGAAAGGCATAACGCAGTGAGGGAGGTACTAGAAGTATACGGTGACGAATAAGTTATTTTAGCTCATTCATTATCGGAAATATTTTGCTAATTACTTTGGCACAAGCATGGGCAATTTCCATGTGTTCTTTTTGTGTGCCATTAGCGCCACGTAGCTCTATATAATGAACCCAGCTTCTTATGGAGCCGTTCATATAAAGTCGTGTTTTTGTACAACCTTCGGGTAGGACTACACGAGCTTGTTCTTTTGCGATACCATTTTCGATAGCCCATTCGTATGTTTCTTTTGCTTTGTCAATTACAGATTGTTGTTTTATTTTCCATTCGTAATGTAAATCACTTTCATCACTTATCTCGACACTATTTTGTCTGTTTTTAGTATCTTGTAAACGTGCTTCACGTGTTACAAATTGTTCACCCATTTCACTAGGCTCTGCATAACGCTGACTAAACTCCTGAAAAGCAAAACTACGATGACGTACAATTTGATGTGCAATATCTCTTGTAGTATCAATTTCTAAACATGCACTTACCATTTCTAACGGAGACCAATGCTGGTGTTTAATTAGGTACTTAATAAGTTTTTCACTTGTTTCTTTGTTAATTTGATTAGCAGGATTACTTACCCTGGCACAAAATGCTACAAGATCTTGTATATCCCTAATATGCTGAGATGTCATACTTTCATCTGGTTGTGAATAACTAACTAGTCTAACGTTCATTTAAAACTCCATATCTGCCGCAATAATAAAGCGGTCTTGTTGTGATTGCACTACCCCTGGACGATGCCATACTGCTCCAGGATATATCATCCAATGTCCTGTTTTCCAAGGTACAAAAAAGTTACCTTCACCTTCTGGACTAATAGGTGCTAATTCTGTTCCTGCTTTTTCTAAATCTTTTACATCATTAGGTAAGTGCATATAGTATACACCACTCACTGTTTTTGTTTCTGAATTGTGATTATGATGATGCCAAAGTTTATCTCTATCTTCAACATGTTTTAAACTTGTGCGAAAACTCCAGCTCTGCACATTTTTAATTTGGACTTCTCTTCCTAAGTATCTAAAGCAACTCCAAAGGAAACTCATTTTTAAATCTGTGAAGTCTTGGAACACATTCCAATCAGTTTGATACTTTGGACTGTTAGTCCAAAACTTGCCAGCGTCTATGCCAGTTGATACTTCACGACACATTGTTTGTCTGTCGTTTTCTGTAATTAAATTGTTCCAGTCATAAAACTCATACTCGATCATTAACCTGTCCTTAATACAATATGTACACCCCAAGGAGTAATTACTGGTGGTCCAATGTCGTCAATTTGAATTACTTTTACAGCATTGCTAAAATCTGGATGCATTTTTTCTTCAGGAAACCAACCAAGGTCTCCACCATGCCTAGGTCCACTTGCACATGAACTATTTTTTCCAGCCGCATCTGTAAAACTTATTGTGCCTGCTTTGATATCTTTAATTAATCGTTCAGCATCTTCTACAGCAACTCCTAGTGGTCTTTCGTGCGTACTGTTTTCAGCTTTGTCATAGCTTAGTAATATATGTTTACATTTTAACTTCATTTAATCTCCTGCTCCTGGCTTTTCAGAAAAGTGCTTCATCTTGTCTTGTACGTCTGCCCATTCTTCTGCATCAGCCGGCACTTCTGATTCATCCTTTGATGTAATATTAGGCCAAGTGTTTGACCATTTGTAGTTTAGATCATAAAAGAAATTATCCTTATCTTGATGATCTGTAATAATTGCATCTACTGGACATTCAGGTTCACATACTCCGCAGTCAATACATTCATCTGGATTAATTACAAGCATGTTTTCGCCTTCGTAAAAACAATCTACTGGGCAAACTTCGACGCAATCCATGTGTTTACATTTAATACAGTTGTCATTTACCAGGTATGTCATAGCTCTCCTTTATTACGCATTTCTGCACGGATATTTGTTGCACTAATACTATGTATCTCTTTTCCTAAGTCATGTTCTGTAAATGTGTAACCTACACCACGTCCATAACTAATATCTACAATATTAGGAACAACCATAATAATATATTCTTGGTTATATGTATAGCCTTCTTTTGCTAATTCTTTTTTAATATTTTCTTCAACATCTGTAACAATAAAAGGATTGTCATTTTGCGTCATTGTACGTCCGCCTGATGCATCTGTGTCTTGCGGAACAGTTCTAATTTGGATACATACTTGCCCAGTTTCAGCAAGAGCACGTTTGAATAATTCTGTATGTCCAGGATGCCAAGGTTGCCATCTGCCAAGCATTTGTGTTGTAGGTTTAAATCTATCAAACATTTTTCTTCTCCATGTAGTTCATAACTACTTCTGAAAGTTGTTGATGTGTATCAGTAAACCATTGCTTTACATGATAATCAAATTTTGTAGGCGCTTGAAACATTTTGTTAGTATCTTCAAAACGTCCTTCTTCAATAGTATCCATCCAAACTGTATAGTCTGGTGCAAACTCTGTACGTGCTTGTTCAGTGGGGCACACAAAGTCGGCAACTGCAATTTTGCCGGCCATGACTACTCCATCAGCTAAATGACGCATACGTTGAGCTTGTCTAATACGTCCTTCAGGAGTAAAGTCCCAATCGTCGTATTGTGTACGTATTGCATCTGCGTTGATGTGTACTGCACTGATTAAGTCTGCAAAGGGTTTTGCAAGTGTAGTCTTACCACTACCGGGTAGACCAAATATTAGAATCTTCATTTATAATCTCGCTAATCTAATTAAGGTTGCGGCCAAGTTAATCTCCGGATCGGAAACTAATGTATGATCAACAAGTCCTTGCTTAATAATTAGGATTGCACTCTCTTGCTTTTCTTCATCACCAAACAAATCAATATTGTCATACAACCATTTGTATATATCTTCAATCTCATCTGGCCTTGCTTGCGAACAGACTAGTTTACGTGCTTGACCAATCTTGCCTGCTTTAAACAATTCTACCATTTCGATCTTATAGTCAGCATCTCCTGTGTCTGCTTTAGCTGGCGGCACTAGTTTGCCGTCAACACAATTCATTTGCACCATGTTAATACATTTACGCAAATCAGGATACGTTGCTTTTACATAAGTGTCTAAAATATCCAAGTCTGGAGTAACACCTTCTGTAAGAACAATTTCTGCAACTCGTGCAGTAAATTCTGTTTGATCAATACGTTCAATATGAAAGCCCTGACATCTACTATGTAATGCAGGAATAATTCTATTTGGATAGTTACAAGTAAGAATAAAACGTGCAGTAGTA
>Ga0228653_1000219_pt1 | contig 19581 bp, 7 predicted proteins | sample 65DmetaG_FD_182745 | JGI IMG/M metagenome (GOLD analysis project Ga0228653, IMG submission 182745) | Seawater microbial communities from Monterey Bay, California, United States - 65D | ecosystem: Environmental > Aquatic > Marine > Coastal | place: USA: California | collected 2016-11-02
GCCTTCTGTGAAAACATCTGTAATAGGAATGATGTTAGGAAACAATCTCATAAACTCAATAGAGTTAATTTCACGTTTGTCTTTATAAAACAAATCATGATTACCTACCATAAAGTAAGTCTTTTCGAATGTTTCGTTAATTCTTTCTAAATTAGAAACTGTATAGTTCATCGTGCTAACATCTGTAGTCGCACGGTTATGATGCCAGTCTCCTAAAAATATGCAAGTTTCAGCACCAGCGGCTTTTGCTTCGTCACAAAACCACTTTACAAATTCCTCGCAGTCCATGTTATGCGTTCTACTTCCACCTTTCATACCAAAGTGTATATCAGTGAAGCAGGCTGCTTTCTTAAATAACGGCATTTTTACTCCTTATGTTATTATAACTAACTTTAGGCAGCTTGTCAAGTCTTTTTCTTTTCTTTGGGTTTACTAGGATGTGAATCAGCATTTTGTCTTGTCCAACTTGGATTCATACCATTCATTTCTAAAATGTCATCTCTAATGTTTTGATTGCGTTTTTCAATATTAATAATTCTAACAAAACTATTTGTTACAGCCGCAGTATAATAAGCAAATGGATTGTTACTTTTTGATTCATCAAATTGTAAACCAATCTGTGCTAATTGTAGTATAGCCTGTCCTTTCATTTCGTCATTATATGTGTATCCTCTAACATTACCTCTAGTTGCATATCTATCACACAACTTCATAAACATTCTTGCAAGGTCGTTTGTCATTTGTCCACATTTTTTATCAAAGTATCCATTCTCCATACCTCCTACCCAATGACTTTTACCTACACAAATTAGGTTTCCTTTGTCATCAAACTTCCAATGTTGGAATGGCGGAAAGTTTACTTTCTCATGTGCATCTGCTACAGTCTTAACAGTCTTTTTACGACCAGGCTCTAACGGAACATGATCAAATGTCATAATTCTGAAAACTAAATCTTCTTTTTGCATTTTACGATAGTCTATTTCAAAACCTTTTGCAGGCATCTTTTTACCTGCGGCTTCAACTGCTTCAGCATGTGCAAGTTTAGATAGCCTAGCAGCACGGTTACGTTTTGCTTCAGCTACGGTTCTAATGTTAACTTTTTCTAGTGATGGCAGTATAATATCGTACTGACCATAGCTATCGTCAGTGTAGGAACAGAAAGTGGCTTTACTGCGGTGTATTTCCGCTAATAAATCCTTATTTGTTAGATATTTTATCTTTTTTGGTTGCCCAATTGTCATGAGTATTTTCTCCGGTTATATAAGTAATATAATAGCACATAATTACAGAAATAAATAGTATTATTAAAAGGAAATTTTACCAAAATGAGTTTACCAAAAATAGCACCTTTAGCCGTACTTGTAGCTGGCGTTGCGGTCGCCGTTGACCAGCAACAGAAGAACCAAGCCAATCTCAAACAGGTTTCGGACCAAGCCAAAAGCGATTTGGACAAGTTGACTAGCGATCTAGGCGGTGATATTGGGTCAGCACTAAACCAAGCGTCAGGCGATCTAAACAGTGCCTTGGCAGCAGCAGATGCTGCATTCAGTGTTGACGGTGTAGTTAGTGCTGCTGGCGAACTGGGATCTACGATAACATCTAAAGTTGGTAGTGGTTCCATAAGTAATCTTGCTGATGATGTCGGAACAGCATTTGGTGCTGCACAAGATGGACTTAATGCAGTAGCTGGAACTACAGCTGAAATATCATCTGCAATATCTAAATTAGGTATTGGAGGCAACTTAGCATCTGGTTTCCAAGACTTTGCGTCAAATGTCGGCAAAGCAGCTGGTGTGTTAAATAATTTGTTAAGTCTCAAAAGAGGTGCAAATCTCCCTGCTGGTGGCGAACTTTTTGAATTCTCTGAAGGCGCCGGGGTTAAACTAAATCCTCAGAATCCAAATGATTGGCGGGTAAAAATTAATGCTAACTTTGCACACTTTGGTGCAAATCCGTTATTTAAAATTCTAGAAGATACTGGAGGAGTAATTTTTCCATACTTGCCAGAAATAACATTTTCAACAACCGCAAACTATACACAAATAGATCCTGTACATAATAATTATCCCTTCCAGGCTTACAAGAACTCACAAGTGGACGAGATACAAATTTCAGGAGACTTTACAGCAGAGTCAAGTTCACAGGCTGCGTATTGGATTGCGGCAACAACATTCTTTAAAACATCAACTAAAATGTTCTTTGGTACAGGCGACCTAGCAGGTAATCCGCCTATCATATGTAGACTGTATGGTTATGGTGCAAACGTGTTTGACGGTGTGCCGGTTGTAATTAAAAACTTCTCAGTTACACTACCTACTGATGTTGACTATATCAGATGTACAGAAGCGAGCCAAGGTAGCAGACCAACTTGGGTACCAAGAAAAAGTAATATTAGTATTACAGCACAACCAATTTACAACAGAGAAAGTTTACGCAAATTTTCATTAGAACAATATGCTAAAGGGCAAACAGGAACAATGGGAGGATTTATTTAATGGCTGTTTATAAAAATAATTCTCCGTATAGAGATACAGGCCAAAATTCTATGTATTTAGAATTATTAAATATTAGAGCTGTACCAGCATCGGCTAGTGATGTATTATACACAATCGAAGCACACTATAATAATAGACCTGACTTGTTAGCATTTGATCTTTACGAAGATCCTAAACTTTGGTGGGTGTTTGTACAAAGAAATATGGACACAATCAAAGATCCTATATACGATTTTAAAGCAGGAACAGCAATATACATTCCTAAGATGTCAAATCTTAAAAAGTTTTTAGGATTATAGTATGACTGTTTTTACTAGACCTCCAAGCACACCAAACAATAAGTTAAAGCCTTTCAAAGGAACTTTGAAGACTGGCGAAAAAATTCGAAACATAAACGGAAAAAGTTTTGTTGTTCCGGCAGATATAAAAAAGCCAGACGGTTCGCCAACAATTAATGCATCTAATACTTTTCAAGCATCAAATATTCCTGTAGGAAGTGCAGAACTAAGAGAGAAAATAAAAGTTTTCGGTCTTGATGCTCAGTTAGAAACAATAGAACTTGCAGAATCAAAAGTAGCTCAAATAATAAATGACGAAACTAAAACAGTTGATGCCGCTGTTGCTAATGCAGATGAAAAAGACAAAAACGGATCGGCACCAGTAGGACCAGGAACACCAAGTCCTAGAAGAGATTCAGAAACACCAAATCTAATTCAAAATCCGTTAGAAAAGTTTTCAACAGTTAGTTCGTTATGGACGATGGCTGTGCTAACACCAATGCAGTATAATGATCCAAGTTCTTATAGGACAGGAGATCTAGGATTTGCAGGACAAGATTTTGAAGGTGGTGGCATAACAGTTAAATCCGGAATTGTTTTTTCTGCCGCAGGGCGTGGCGACAAATATAGAACAAAAATCCAAGGTGGCAAATCACCTGAATATTTTGTTGACAACTTTAAAATGACCACAGTAATGTCAGCAACAAAAAACACAGGTAATACAAATGCAATTAACTTTGAATTTGATATATTTGAACCATACAGCATGGGATTGTTATTGGAGTCGTTGCAAGTTTCTGCACTTAAAGCAGGGTATCCTAACTACCTAGATGCTCCGTTTGTATTGCGTTTAGACTTTGTAGGATTCAGTGCAGATGGAACAGAAGAAAAAGTTATAAACAAAGAAGGATTAAATCCAAAGTACTTTGTAATGAAACTAAAGAGAGTTACTTTTGATACAAACGAATCAGGAACCAACTACAAGGTTCAAGCGTTTCCTTACAATCATTCTGCTTACTTGGACACAGTTAATATGCTGTTTAATGATATTTCAGTTACTGCTCCGGAAAAAGGTACAGTTGAAGAAATGTTAAAAACAGGACCTAAGAGCTTAGAGAAAGTACTTAATGATAATGAAAAATTGTTAATAGAATCAGGAGCATATTCAATTCCAGATGTTTACATCATTGATTTTCCTGAGAAGTCGACAGACTTTGTAACAGGTGCTAGAGCAACAGCTTCTGAAGAATCACCAAATCCTTTTGCAACAGTAGACGCAGACAACCCCCCACCAGGCGGTTTTAAAGCATTTGGAAAAAATGCATCACCTGCTCAAACAACTTTATCATCTTTCGAATCTAATCATATAGGAAAATCAACGTTTGGTTTTGATTCAACATCAGGTGGTAACTTTAACTGGGAAAGTTCTGCAATGTATAGAGCAGGAGATTCTAAGTACAATGAAGAAACAGGTCGTATTGATCGTTATAAAATGCAATTAGATCCTAAACAGCGTGAATTTTTCTTTACACAGAAACAGCCCTTAACTGATGTTATTACACAGACTATATTAAGTTCAAGATATGCAAAAGACGCTATTAGCGGAACTCCTGATAACCATAACCTTACACCAGAAGGATATATTAAGTGGTTTAAAATTGATGTTCAAGTAGCGTTCTTAGATTACGATCCACAGATAGGAGACTTTGCTAAACAATATACATTTAGAATTGTTCCATATTTTGTGCATCACAGTATTTTTAAAGCGCCTGGCGAAGGAGTTGACACAGCAGCATTACAAAAAACAATTGCTAAAAGATACGACTACATATATTCAGGACAAAACGTTGACGTACTTAAATTTGATATCAAGATTAATAATTTATTCTTTGCAGGTTCTCGACCAACCCCTGAAGCTAATACTTCAAGTGAATCTAACAAAAATATTAACGGTACAGGTACTAACACAACATTAACTACAAACACTCCAGAGGGTACAGCAGAAGCAAAAGCACCTAACCTAGGTAAGAAAAAACTAAAACGTGATGTATCTATATTACACGAAAGTCAGAAAGGTGGTAGCGGATTCAAAGATGTTGAACAATTGGTTGCTGAAAATTTCCAGAAAGCATTTATTGACAACAGCGCAGGTGACTTGATTACAATTGATTTAGATATACTCGGCGATACGTACTGGATGGTTGAAAGCGGCCAAGGAAATCACATAGACGGAGCAGCACCACGTTCGCAGACAACTGATGGCGGAGAAGCTAATTACACAGGAGGCGAAATTTATATCTTTATTAGTTTTAGAACGCCTGTTGATACAAATACTGACACTGGACTTTATGAATTCGCAAATGAAAATCCAAGTCCTTTTAGCGGAATTTATAAAGTATTGAGATGTGAAAGTGAATTTAAAGGCGGGCAGTTTACACAAAAACTTAGATGTATTAGAATGTCAGGTCAACCAATTGATTACGGTGGTAAAATTCCAGATGGTTCTAAAGAAGGATTTCAAACAGAAATTGGTTCCGCACAAAAAGAAAAAACAGAAGTTGGAGAAACTCCTCCACCAGTAAAAGTTGATAGGACAATAACAATTGAAGAAGTAGAAAAAGCAGGAGAGCAGTTTGCTAATAATGTTCTTGCTAAATTTGGCTTAAACTTAGATAGTATAGAAAAATTTGCTGCAAAATTACCTAAAGGTGATGGCGAGTTTAAATCTAAACCTAAGAAACCTGTCCTAAAAGAATATAGAAGACAAGCCAACGGTTCATTAGTTAACTTTAATATTGATAGAACCAAACCATTTACAGAAAGTAAGGATAGAGATGGAAATACTATTAGAGTTTATGATCCTAAAATACTTGACGGAGTTAAAACTTAATGCCAGTTGAAAAGAGAACCAGATATAATACTCAGGCAGGAGCATTAGGCTCAGGTGCTTATCTTGCTACAGTAATTGATGTACTTGATCCTACATTCAATGGTAGATTAAAAGTTTCGTTACTGCGAGATCAAGGTAACGCGGGTAATGTTGACGGACAAACATATCTTGTAAATTATGCATCTCCATTCTTCGGACACACACCATACGAAGCATTAGGAATGAACAAAGACGACTTTAAAGATACACAACAAAGTTATGGTATGTGGGCAGTTCCACCAGATGTTGGTGTAACCGTTATGGTAATGTTCATAGAAGGTAATCCCTCATCGGGTTATTGGTTTGCTTGTGTTCCTCCAAGATTTGCAAATCACATGGTACCTGCTATTGGTGCAGCAGATACAGAACCAACAGGTGCTAGGGGTGAAGATCAAACAAGCAATAGAGCGTCATTAGCTGCATTATCAGAAGATGACAAGAAAAAGTTCAATACAAAAATGCCTTTGCCAGTTGGTGAAATTAACAAACGAATAAATGGCCAAGGAGATCAACAAATTGATGCTGAAAAGATTCCAAAGCCCGTACATCCTATAACAGATAGATTTTTCTTCCAAGGATTATTAGAAGATGATGTAAGAGGGGTTACTACTACATCTAGTAGACGTAATAATCCTAATGCAGTATTTGGTATTAGTACTCCAGGTCCTTTAGACTACGGTCCAAACGGTAAACGCATGAGGCGTGGTACAAAAGAAAATCTAAGTGTTGAAATTCCTGTTACAAGATTAGGCGGAACACAGTTTGTCATGGACGATGGTGATGATCGTTACATTAGAAAATCTTCACCACAAGACGGACCAGTAGAATATGTTGAAGCAACAGATGCAAATCCTAACGTAGGATTACTTGACTTGCCATATAATGAGTACACAAGACTTAGAACAAGAACAGGCCATCAACTTCTTTTACATAATTCAGAAGATTTAATTTACATAGGTAATGCAAAAGGAACTTCATGGGTTGAGTTAACATCTAATGGTAAAGTAGATGTGTTTGCGAACGACAGTGTAAGTGTTCACTCAATGAATGATATTAATATTAAAGCAGATAGAGATATCAACATGGAAGCTGGTCGTAATGTAAACATTAAAGCAACCGCTGAATATCAAGCACCTGACAGTTTACATCAAGATGCAAAAATTGAAGATGCTCTTAAACAAGAAAATGGTAGAGTACAAATAGAGAGTGCATTTAACACTAATATATTAATTGGTGCTAACGGAAAAATTGAAACAAGAATGTATACAAATGCAGAAGATCTTCCTCTTTCTGGAGATTTAGATATTTCAGTTGCTGGCAACCACAGACACTTCGTTGGCGGAACTACTGATATTCAAACAATTGGTGATAGATCAGATACACAAGCAAACTGGGATATTAATACAGGCGGTTACAATTACTTAACATCAGGCGCAAATACAGAAGTTGCATCAGGCGGAGACATCATTATGTCAGCAAGTCCTAACATACACCTTAACGGTCCAGCTGCAACAGGAGCAGCACAAGCTGACACAGCATTAACAATTACAGATTTAATTAAATACGATAACCCATTAGTAAACCCATTAAAAGACTGGGCTACTACAAAATGGCAAGACGGAACAATAACATCTATCATGAGGCGTGTTCCTATGCATGAGCCGTGGTTACTGCATGAAAACCAAGCACCTCAGTTTGTTACAGCACTAGCAACAGATAGAGAGGAGAAACAAGATGGCTAAGTTATACAATCAAAAAACTGTATCAGCAAACCAAGCATCAGTAGGGCAGGTAGGCGCAAAAAGTTATGCGTATAAAGGATTTAGTTCAGCAAATGCAGTTGATAACTTCAAGCTCTATGATATAGATTTAGTAAAACAAGATATTATCAATCACTTTTATATTAGAAAAGGTGAAAAATTAGAAAATCCAAACTTCGGAACTATTATTTGGGACATGATATTTGAGCAATTTACACCACAAGTTAAAGAAATGATTGCTAAAGATGTACAAGATATTATCAATTATGACCCAAGAATACAGGTAAATGCTGTAGGAGTAGACAGTACCGAACAAGGAATTAGAATCGAAGCCGATGTAACATATATACCGTTCAATGTTAGCGAGAGAATGAAGTTTAATTTCGACAGAGATAACTCCGTTATAAACTGATCATATTATATACATGGGTAAATACAGTATAGGAACCAATAATGAGCACAACGTCAAGACAAAATAATTTATTACTTAACGAAGACTGGACACGTATATACCAGACTTTCGCTAATGCTGATTTCAAATCTTATGATTTTGAGAATCTAAGACGTGTGATCATCACCTATCTAAGAGAAAACTATCCAGAAGATTTTAACGATTATATTGAAAGCTCAGAGTACCTTGCACTAATTGATGCTATTGCTTTTCTAGGACAAAGTTTATCCTTCCGTATTGATTTAGCAAGTAGAGAAAACTTTATTGAACTTGCTGAGCGTAAAGAAAGTGTACTACGTATTGCTAAAATGCTTAGTTACAATGCAAAGCGTAACATGCCAGCAAAAGGCTTACTTAAATTTACATCAGTTTCAACTACAGAACAGTTACTTGACAGTAATGGACGTAACCTAGCAAGTCAAACAATTAAATGGAACGATCCAACTAATACAAACTGGGCAGAACAGTTTGTTTTGCTTCTTGATGCTGCTATGTCTGATAACACAAAGTTTGGTAGAAGCCAAGGAACAGATGTTATTCAAAGCATTCCAACAGAACAATATAGATTTAGAACTGCTAGTACTGATGTGCCAATGTTTACTTTTTCAAAAACTGTTGCAGGTAGACAAATGGTGTTTGAAATTTTAAGTACAACATTCAAAGGTGCAGAAGAGATTTACGAGGAAGCACCTACACCTGGTAACCAACTAGGATTTCTTTACAGACAGGACAACAAAGGTCCAGCAAGTCCTAATACAGGATTTTTTATGCACTTCAAACAAGGTTCTTTGGAGTTAGCAGACTTTACAATTGATGCGCCATCAACAAATGAAAAAGTTGCAGTTGATGCAAAAGGAATTAACAACGATGACGTTTGGTTGTTTGAATTACTTGCAAACGGAAGCCAAGCTCAAGAGTGGACAAAAGTATCAAGCCTTACAGGAAACAATATTGCTTATAATAGCTTGACTGGAGATATCAGAAATATTTACGGTGTAGAAACTAAACAAACCGATATGATTGATTTAACTTTTGCTGACGGTGTGTATGGTAACTTACCTAAAGGTTCTTTTAGAACTTATTATAGAATTAGTAATGGATTAAGTTATACGATTTCACCTAGTGAAATGAAAAACGTTAATATCTCAGTTGAGTATATTAACCAAGCAGGCATTGCACATACATTAACAATTGGAATGGCGTTACAGTCAACTGTTGCAACAGCAACTCCTACAGAGTCAGTTGCATCTATTAAAAAGAATGCACCTGCAAATTATTACACACAAAATAGAATGATTACTGGTGAAGATTATAATCTTGCACCTCTATCAACATCACAAAACATTTTAAAAGTAAAAGCATCAAATAGAACATCAAGTGGTTTATCACGTAACTTTGATCTTATTGATGCAAGTGGAAAATATAGTTCTGTTAATGTATTTGGTACAGACGGTTATATGTATAAAGAAGAAGATGAAAAGTCACTTGCTTTTAAATTTACAAACAGATCAGACATTATTAACTTTATTAAACAAAAAGTAGAAGGTGTCTTTACAGAAACAGATGTATACAATTTTTACTTTACAAAATACGACAGCATTTTATTTACAAGCGATAATATTGTATGGAATGCGTCTACAAACGGTATTAATCAAGGTACTGGTTATTTTAAAAACAAAGTTGATTTATCGCTACTTAAAGTAGGCACGTATTCTACTAATAACTTAAAGTATATTACAGCAGGAGCAAATGTTAAATTTGTTGCACCAGAAGGCAAGCACTTCATGCCTGACGGAACACTTATGAATGGCGCTGCTGATCATGCTGGTGCAACGGATTTTATCTGGACAAAAGTTATTAGTGTTGCAGGTGACGGAACAAACGCAGGCACAGGAGCCAATGCAAAAGGCATTGGACCTATTGTGTTTAATGATAATGTACCTTCAGATGCAGTTGCTTCAAGAATTGTTCCTAAGTTTGTAACAGATCTTTCAGATGCACTTGAATCGTCAATGGTTAATCAAGCCTTTGCAAATTTAAACTTTGGGTTGAGATACGATGATACAGATTCTAGTTGGAAAATTATTCAAAATCAAAACTTAGACTTAACTTCACCATTTAGTTTAGGTAAATCAGGTGACGTAACAAATAATAACCTAGATAGTTCTTGGATTATGGCATTTGTAAAAGACAACGATCAATATATTGTACGAACACGTACACTTAACTATGTGTTTGGTAGTAAAAAGCAAAATAGATTTTACTTTGATAAAAATGAAAAAGCATATAACAGTTTAACAGGTAAGGTTGAAAAAGATGTTGTAAATGTTTTAGGTATTAATTCTAAAAATGTTGGCACAGGATCTTTAGTACGAGATTATCCATTTGAAGTTGCAGATGTAATCAAGTTTGACGACGGTTATGAAAGTACAAAAGAAATTAGATTAGGATTTAGAGATTCTGATCAAGACGGTGTTATTGACAATCCAGAGTCATTTGTTAATGTTGTCGGTGAAGATCTTGATTTAAAATTTCTTTTCTTTAAATCAGAGAAAGATAATTATGGTACGACAGTATTCAACTTAGTTGACCCAGCAGTAACTCCTATCTTAGTAATTGAAAAAGAATCATTGGTTAATGTTAACAATTATACAGATGGGCAGTTAATATACTTTTATGATAGTGCAGAAAACAGAGTTAAACGTGTTGACAGTACAACTAATACACTTATATTAGATCCTACATACAGAGCAAATATTGGTAGAGACAATATTAAGTTTCAATACACACATTCAGCCAGCGAAGATAGAAGAATTGATCCTAGTGTAACAAACATTATTGACCTTTACCTTCTAACTAGATCTTATGATACAGAATTTAGAAATTTTCTAGCAGGTGCTCGTACAACAGAGCCGACTGCACCGACAAATGACGAACTTAGGGTAACGTTTGGTACAGGACTAAACGCTATTAAGTCGATCAGTGATGAAGTTGTTTACCATCCTGTGAAGTACAAAGTGTTGTTTGGCAGTACTGCTGATACTAAGGTACAAGCTCAGTTTAAAGTAGTTAAAAATCCTACAAGAAATCTTAACAATAATGATTTAAAAGTAAGAATCATAACAGCAATGAATCAGTTCTTTGATGTTAATAACTGGGACTTTGGAGATAGATTCTATCTAAGCGAACTTTCAACTTACATACTAAATGTAGTTTCGCCTGATATATCAAATTTTGTTATATTGCCAAGACAGCCATCACAGGCATTTGGTAGCCTGTTTGAAATACAAAGTAAACCAGACGAAATTTTTGTTAGTGGTGCCACTGTTGATGATATTGAAATTGTAGCAAGTATTACTGCTGCCGAAATTAGTTCCAGCACAACAACTATAACAGTTGGCTCAACGGCAAATACCACATCTAGTTCATCCAGTCCTAGTTCATCCAGTTCTAGTTCATCCAGTTCTAGTTCATCCAGTTCTAGTTCATCCAGTTCTAGTTCATCCAGCTCTAGTTCATCAAGTTCTTCTAGCAGCGGAGGTTCTAGTTACTAATGGCAGATAACAAAAAGTTTCCTAACAGTGAAATACCTATTAGAAAAAGTAAAGACTTACTTCCTAATGTCTTTCAAACGCCAGCCAATGATAAATTTTTATCAGGTGTACTTGATCCACTAGTTCAACCAGGTGTTGTTGATAAAACTGTAGGTTACATCGGTAAGCGTTACGGAAAAACATTTACTGGTAAAGATGTTTATCTTGATACAGATCAAACTCTAAGAAGTCGCTATCAACTTGAGCCAGCGGTTACGGTTGAAGAAAACCAAGAAATTTTAAAGTTTAAAGATTATATTGATCTTAAAAGCATGATCGAATTTTTCGGTAATGCTAATGAGAGAGATGATAAAACTACAGAGCAGGAACACTACAGCTGGAACCCACCTATTATATGGGACAAGTTTGTTAACTATAGAGAATACTATTGGATTCCTGGAGGTCCACCATCTATAGATGTATACGGACAAGCAGCAAATATTCAAAGTACATATAAAGTAGGAACAGGAATAAACAGTTGGATAGTTACACCAGATAGCGTAACTAACAATCCCGACATTACTTTGTATAGAGGGCAAGAGTACAAATTTGAAATTAATTCTCCCGCAGAAGGTTTCTATATTAGAAATAATTACGACACAGGTTCATTAGAATTTAATGCTAACAAAGCATATTTTCCAGGAGAACTAGCAGTATTCGATAAACAACTTTGGAAGTGTGTTAATGAAACTAGTCCGTTAGACGGAAGCAGTATTACAATTGATTCACAAGATTGGAAACTAGTTTCAAATGATGCAGGCTTTGCATCACTACTATACAATGATGGAGTAGAAGGTAACGGCGCAAAAGTAGGAACAGTTACATTTAAAGTTCCACAAAACTCACCAGATATTTTATATTATCAAAGTGATGTTACTCCTAATAGACTAGGAAGATTTATTATTGCGGATATTGACACAAATACTTTTATTGATGTTGATAAAGAAATTGTAGGTAAAGTAAATTACACAACAGCAGATGGACTTGAATTTACAAACGGTTTAGTTGTAGAGTTTAGAGGACAAGTACAGCCGTCTAAGTATGCAGAAGGACAGTGGTTAATTGAAGGTGTAGGAAGTGAAATTAAATTAATTAGATTTGCTGACTTAGTACCACCGCCATTAGACACAGACTCTCCTGATATACTATTTGACAATCAAGGATTTGATACACAGCCTTTTGACGATGCGTCACAGTATCCTGGTAATAAAGATTATATTACAATTTCTAGAAACAGCCAAGACTCAAACCCGTGGTCCAGATATAATAGATGGTTCCACAGAACTGTTTTAGAGTCAGCATACAAACTTAGAAATCAAGACTTTGATTCGTTGGAGTCAGCTAGAGCTAAAAGACCTATTATTGAATTCCTTCCTGATATACAATTATATAATCACGGTGGCGTTGCAAAACAAACAGTTGACTATGTAGATACATTTACAGATGATGTCTTTTCTAAAATTGAAGGTTCGCAAGGTTATAACATTGATGGCGAATTTTTGTTTGAAGGTGCAAGAGTTTTAGTTATTGCAGATACAGATAGTCTAGCAAACAATAGAATTTATGAAGTAAAGTTTGTAAGACACAACAATACAACACAAATTAACTTAAAAGAAACTACTGATACATTGTCAGCATTTAACGAAGGCGTATTAGTAAGACGAGGTACAGTTAACTCTGGTAAGATGTATCATTATGACGGGTCGACTTGGAAACGTAGTCAAGAAAAAATTAGTGCTAACCAAGCACCTAAATTTGAATTGTATGATTCTACAGGAGTTGCATTTTCAAACGAAACTACATATCCTGTATCAAGTTTTGTAGGTAGTAACCTTTTAGGTTATAAGATTGGTAGTGGTGTTGTAGACACAGAATTAGGATTTGCATTAACATATGCAAACATTAATAACGTAGGTGATATTGTATTTGATTGGAGTTTTGAAACAGAAAAATTTGTTTACACATTATTGCAAAAACAATATACCAAGAACACCAACACAGGATTCTATAAAATTAATGGAGTATATGCTAACGGTTGGATAGCAACTGATAAAACTTACATACAGCCAATTATTGATCAGTATACATTTAATACAGCAGATTCAATAGGAATATTTAATACTGTTGATTGGGAAACACTTCCAAGCGATGCACTAATTAATTTTTATCTAAATGGCGAGTATATTACTAATACATATACTAGAAGTGCAAATCAATTTACGTTTGATAGAACATTTAGTATAAATGATGTACTATCTGTAAAAGTAGTTGCAGCAGTTAAGCCTGATCAAGGTTACTATCAAATACCAGCAGGGCTAGAAAAAAATCCTCTCAACGAACAGTTAAAAACATTTACACTAGGACAAGCAACTGACCATTTAAAATCATCTCTTGAATTTGATAGGAGAGTTGTAGGATCTGTTCCAGGAGTTTCAAACCTAAGAGACGTAGACGGTTATCAGAAGAACTCAACAAGATTTATGAAGCACTCAGGCTTCGCAGCAGTTTCTACGTTACTGGTCAATGATAAAGATGTTAACATTGTAAAGTCTGTTAGATATGCTAAAAAAGCATATACAATTTTTAAACAAAATATTATTAAGAAAGCAACCGAAGTTGACTTTAACGAGAATACTTCAGACTTTTTAGATAATATTATAGAAAATATTACAAAAACTAAAACTATCGAAAGTCCTTTTGCAGACACAGATATGATAGGTGCTGGAGCATTTACTAAAACTGAATATGTAGTTGATGATCCTGGTATTAAGAATTTTACACTTAATGAAAATTTTGATTTAGAAACATTAAGTAGGAAAGCAGCATATGTTTACCTTAACGATGTACAACTTATTGTTGGAAAAGATTACGAAGTTAATGGTGCGTTAGGCTTTATTACAATAACAGGAACTCTTGTACCAGGTGATAGAATTGAAATAAGAGAATATGTATCAACAGCATTTAGCCATGTGCCACCAACTCCTAGTTCTTTAGGACTTTATCCTAAGTATGAGCCTATAAAATATTTAGATGATACTTATAGAGTACCTAAAAATATAATCCAAGGACATGATGGAAGTAAAACTACAGCATACGATGATTATAGAGATGACTTACTTTTAGAATTTGAAAAACGTATTTTTAATAATATTAAACAAGAATATGATCCTGAAATCTTTGATGTACAAAAAGCGTTAGGTGGATATTATGGTAATAGTACATTTACAAAAGAAGAACTAGATAATGTAATTAATCAAGAGTTTTTATCTTGGGTACAAAATACTAACCTAGGTTATACAACAAATGATTATTTTGTAGATACAGAACCATTTACATATACATATTCTAACATGACTGATCCTACAGGCAAAGAAAACTTGCCTGGATATTGGAGAGGTGTTTACAAACACTTCTACGACACTGATAGACCTCATACACACCCTTGGGAAATGTTAGGCTTTAGTATTAAACCTAGTTGGTGGGATACAGAATATGGTGTTGCACCTTACACAAACGGTAACTTAGTATTATGGGAAGATATTGCACAAGGTAAAATTGCTCAAGGTACACGAGCAGGAATATATCCAAGATATGCTAGAACAACTATTTTAAATCATATTCCTTGTGATTGTGATGGTAAACTTGTTGATCCGTTAACATCAGGTCTTGCAGGAAACTTCCAGCTTGTTAATAACAGAGGACCATTTAAATTAGGCGATGACAGTCCAGTTGAAAACGCATGGAAAACAAGTTCAGAATATGCTTTTGCAGTAACAACAGCATTAGCATTGTTAAAGCCATTTGATTATTTAATATTAAACTTTGATAGATCTGTAACTAAAAGAAACATTATAAATCAGTTAGTAAATGTAACATCAGATACATTCTTAACACCAACAGATTTAAAATTTCCTGTAGCAGGAAAAACACAAGTTGCAGGACTTGCAATGTACATTGCTTCTTATATTAAGTCTAAAGGTGCTTCTGTTGCTGAAGCACAAAAGAACATTGATTGTATTAATGTTAGACTAAGTTCAAGAGTAAGCGGGTTTGTTGATAAACAACAGCAGAAGTATTTGCTTGATAGTAAAAATCCTAGTTCAGCAAGTGCAAGTGTGTTTATTCCACCAGAAAACTATGACATTATCTTTAACGTAAGTTCGCCAATTAGCTCAGTAACATACAGTGGCGTTATCTTTGAGAAAACTACACAAGGTTGGGTAGTTAATGGGTACGATGACATTAATCCTTACTTTAATACATTTGAAACATTCCCACAACAAAAAGATCCTGTTATATCTGTTGCAGGAACTTCAGAACCATTTGCAACATGGGAAAAAGAAAAAAGATTTAATAACGGCGGTATTGTTGAATACAGAGGATCATTTTATAGAGCAACACAAACATTTACCTCTGGAGAAACGTTTGATAAAAGTAACTTAGTACAGCTACCTGACTTACCAGTTGCAAATGCTGTTACTGCTCAACAGCGTAGAAATTTTAATACTTTCAAAGTTAAGAAAGTAAGTTACGGAACAGAATACAATACTATACAAGACGTTGTTGACTTCTTGTTAGGATATCAAGCACACTTAAAAAGTTTAGGTTTTAACTTTGCAAATTACGATGGAACTAATCAAGTAGTACAAGACTTTGTAACAGCATCAAAAGAATTTATGTATTGGACAGTCCACAACTGGGCAGTAGGTTCTGTGCTATCAGTTAGTCCAGGTGCAACGAATATGGACGTTAAACTAGCAGTTGGGGTTGCTGATAATTTACTAGATAGTTTTTATGACTACAGTGTTTTAAAAGCAGACGGTTCAGCAATAGATCCTAAGTTTATAAACGTTTCGAGAGACTTTCAAAACATATCGATTAGTACAACAAATACAACTGAAGGTATCTACTTACTAAAACTAAATTATGTTTTAAAAGAACACGTTGTTGTGTTTGACGATAAAACAGTTTTCAATGATACTATCTTTGATAAAGCAACAGGTTATAGACAAGAAAGAATTAAAGCTCAAGGATTTAGAACAACAGATTGGGACGGTGATTATACTAGCCCAGGTTTCTTATTTGATAATGTATCATTTGCAACCTGGACACCTTACTACGATTATAAGTTAGGCGACATTGTATCTTATAGAGCATACAAATATACTGCAAGAGGTAACCATACTAGTGGTGAAGAGTTTAATGATGCTAATTGGACACAACTAGATTCAGAACCTGAAAAGCAACTTATTCCTAACTTTGATTACAGAATTAATCAAATTGAAGATTACTTTGATGTAGCATCTGAAGGCTTAGGAAAAAGCCAAAGAGATCTTGCAAGACATACTGTAGGATATCAAAGCAGAACATATTTAGAAAACTTATCCGAAGATCCAACAACACAATTTAAATTGTATCAAGGATTCATTAGAGAGAAAGGTACACCTAATGCAATTACCAAATTATTTACAAAACTAGGTGATAATACTTCTACTGCTGCTGTTGACTTAAATGAGGAATGGGGTTTCAGACTAGGACAGATAGGCGGCGTTGATCAATCAGAAAGACTTGAAATTAGACTAGACACTGACAAATTTAAATTAAATCCTCAACCTGTATTAGTTGAAGCATCAGCACAAGATAAAGTTGATAGATACTATAGAGTTGATTCTACTAACTTTGAATTTGGTCCTACGCCATTTACAACAGCAATTAATCCTGTTAGTTATGATTCTAAGCCTATGTTAACACCAGGGTATGTAGCAGTAGGCCAAACAGACTTTACAGTTACAAACAGAGATGAAATATTAAATCTTGCAATTGCATCAGTACAAGACAATAATCATATATGGGTTACATTCGATGGACCTTCATGGACTGTTCTTAGAGCAAATACAGTATACGATTTAAAAATTACAAACTTAGAAAGTAATGATGATAACGAAGTAATTTTTACTTTTGAAAAAACACACTTGCTGAAAGTTGATGATATATTTGGTATCAAAACAATAGCAGGCTTAAATCAGTTTTGGAAAGTAAAAGCAGCAACAACTAATACAGTTACAGTACAGCATACAGAAAAGTATGATGCAGATCAAGGATTTGAGCCTAGCACAGGTGCTTATCCTATGTTACTAACAGAATCACGTTTTACTACTTACGATGATATTGATGCAGAAAAGTTAGCACTATTAAGTGACGGGGCGAAACTATTTGTAGATTCAAATGTCAATTCACGTTGGGAAGTTGTTGAAAAGAAAAAACAGTTTACAGGTAAGAAAATTATTGACTTTGGTATCATCGATCCAACAAGTGTTGGTACAAAAACAGTTTACAGTGATACACTTAAACAAGTTATAGTTGGTATACCTGATGTAGCAAGGGTAGGAGTTTATATTCAAGGTGCAACTGGTCTATCGTCTAAGCAATTGCTTGAACCACCAACATGGTTAACAACAGATGTTACAGGATCGTTTGGTCTTGAACTAGCACTAAGCCCAGATAGCAATTGGTTAATGGTTGGCGCACACACAGCAAGTGGTATTCCTAGTAGATACAAAGGGCTGTTTGATGTAAACGCAAACTACATAGTCAACGATATTGTTTTATTCTCAGGAAGACTTTACAAAGCACAAGATAATATTAATGGTGATGGTAGTACTATTGATGTATACAGCAACGAATGGGTTGAAGTACAAAAAATTGAAGCTGAACAAGATGGTTCAAATACAGGCGGTTTTGAAACAGGGGTAATATTCATTTACCAATACCAGTCTCAACAGTGGAACTTACATGACATACAAGTAAGTCCTAGAACTTATGACAACGAAAGATTTGGTCAGAAGATTGCAGTTAGTCAAGCAAGTAGTACAGGACCTTATTACATGTCAGTATCAGCACCTGGCTCACAAGATGCAAAAGGTCGTGTGTATCTTTACACATATGATACAACAGATGGCTGGCACTTAGACTACAATAAAAATTACAAAGGCATTTATGCTGCTGATGATTCTACTTTTTATCCTAAGGATTCAATTGTATTTTCAAATGGTGATATGTGGAAAGCATTAGTTGACAATGTTGCAGACGGAAGTTCATTAACAACTGGATCAAATGATTGGGTACTACTAGACGAAGTAACAACAGGTGCTTCGCTTCCAATGTCAATTGCGACTAACGATGATGGCTCAACACTTGATGCTGGACTACTTGATGATCAACAACTTACTGAATTAATTAAAGTAGATGATCGCTTTGGTACTTCTTTAGCAATGAACTATGACGGGACAGTACTAGCAGTAGGCGCACCTAACAGTGATGGACAATATTTTACAAACTATAAAGGCCACTGGAGACCTAACTACGAATATGCACAAGGAGATACAGTTAAGTATCAGGGCGGGTATCATCAGTTACAAAATCTAGGACCAAGTGCAGTAGGTGCAGATAGTACAATCAGAAGTTACAACGAAGCACCAGATGCTGGCGAACCTTGGGTTAACGTGGGTGACAGTACAAGTGTTGCTTCAGGTAAAGTTTACATTTACAAAAAGAACACTGCTGGAGTTTATAGATTACTACAACAAATAAACGCAGATGCTTTACCATACCTAAGTGATCTTGATCCAAGCGAAGTAATTAGTTCAGGTGATAAGTTTGGTTATGCAATTGGCTTAGACTATTCAGGTAATACATTAGTTGTAACTAGTCCATTAGCAGACAAGAACTTCCAGAATCAAGGTAGTGCTTATGTATTCAAGTTTGATACTGACTCAACAGAATTTGCTTATAGACTAAAACAAAAATTAACAAGTTATTCAGATTATCCAAATGAAATGTTTGGCCAAGATATTTCAATATCAAGCGGCACAGAAATAATTGCAATTGGTGCAACTAACTCTCCGTATGTATTGCAAACTAGATTTGATGCTTCACAAACATCATACGATAGTAATAGAACTACGTTTAGAGACTTTGATGGGTTTGCTGGGGCAGTATATGTATTTGAGAAAAAGGGTACAAATGAGAAGTTCTTCTTATCAGAGAAAATTGACGAAGCACTATCTTTAAATGAA
>Ga0228653_1000220_pt1 | contig 19488 bp, 9 predicted proteins | sample 65DmetaG_FD_182745 | JGI IMG/M metagenome (GOLD analysis project Ga0228653, IMG submission 182745) | Seawater microbial communities from Monterey Bay, California, United States - 65D | ecosystem: Environmental > Aquatic > Marine > Coastal | place: USA: California | collected 2016-11-02
ATTTTCGGTTTCTTCCTCACCAATTAATAGAATTAATTTCTCTATGAACTCATGTTGAGTGTCAGCTCCTCCTGAGGAATTCATCATATACCCTTCTTGAAGCATCCAACCTCCAAGACCCACTCCTTTTAGGAGAATTTCATCACCATTAGAATTTATAATATTTTTACCTAAGGTTCTTAAACCTTGAGATTGAGTTGAAATTGAAAGTAAAAGGAGGAGAACAACAAAGTGTTTTTTTATAAAAGTCATTTATTTCTTTGATATTATAAATTATCTAAACCGTAAAGTGTAATTTCAGATCCAACAGTTATTATTGTACTTCCATAATTAGAAGTTATTGAGATTTTTAAATATCTAAATTGCTCTGAAGTATTTTCTAACGTAAAATCATGACCATCGATAGCTTCTTGAAATGCAGATGCAGGAATATTACCCGCACTATCTCTTGGGTCTCCAATATCAAATTCTCCAAGTAAATCCCAAGATTGGGCATCATTACTGGCATAAAGATTAAATGATTTTAAATTCTCCTCTTGATAATGATAAGTGACTCCTCCACCCTGATACCAGTAGGCTCTTTGCCATAATTTGAACCTTTTAATTTTAACGTTTTTGTTTAAATCAATAACTATATCTAATGGAAAATTTAAACTTCCACCATTATTTTCTCTAGTTGCAATAAAATAACTATTATCAGAATCTGTTTCTACAGTGTCTACAATATCATCCCAAAAATTAACAGTTCTACCCTCATAAGCATTTCCATTTATTGATTGAGAAGCTATTAAAGTCCATGTATTTTTTTCAATTTTTTCTTCAAATAAAGGTGTGTAATTTCCAACAACCTGAAGGTCAGTTATATTGCCATCAAAATCCTCAACCTTTGTTGAAAAAGTCATTTCTACGGCATCTAAACCTCTAATAAAAAGACTTTCTTCGGCATTATCAGAGGAAAGGATTCTAATTGTTTCATCAGTTCCGTTTAAAATATGGACATAAACAAAAACTGTTTTTGTAGCAATATTCTCCCAAGTAATTTTTACACCTCCTAAATCTGGAGATATTTCAATGCTTTGTTGAACTAGGTAAATAAATGATTCTAACGGTGTAAATTCTACCTCTACTTCATCAGAAATATTTTCATTTTCATCAACTACGTACAACCTTACTTTTATAGGAGTTGTCTGATTTAATCCATTGATTTCAACAGAGGTATTGTATCTACTAGATACTCTAAAGACCTCTTCTCCTTGAGAATTAGTATATTCAGCTCTAACATAAGAAATATCATTATCTGAAGGAAGCGAATAAGAAATTATTCCACCTCCGTTTGTTGGAACGACAGATATATTAGACAGTATACCTGGAGGAGTACTATCTACATCCTCATTCTTAGAACATGAAAAAGTTAATGTTACAAGAAAGATCGAAAAAATTATTTTTTTTATTTGAGTTTTCATAATCATATATTTTTTACCAACCTGGATTTTGAATTAAATTAGGATTTCTAGAGATTTCATCAAAACTAATTGGCTGAAGATAATCTCTGGGAGAAGAAAAAGAACGTAAACTAACATCCATAATTTGATAGTAGTTGTTCTCTGATTCTTCATCTACAGACCAACCCCTTATTGGTGTAGAAAAATACTCTTCGGCTAATTTCCATCTTCTAATGTCATAATATCGATGGCCTTCAAATGCTAATTCAATCATTCTTTCTTGACGAATGATTTCTCTCAATCCATCCTTTGTTGTATGTTTATTTGGTGTTGCGGCATAGGCTGTATTAGTCCAAGATTCTTGAACCGAAGGAATACCTGCTCTATCTCTAATGATGTTAAGAGCCTCATAAACCTCAGTTGATGGACCACTAAATTCATTTAATGCTTCAGCATAGTTCAAATACAACTCACTTAATCTGATTATTGGCCATGGATAAGTGATCGATTTATTGTAAGCATCTCCCTCAGAATCTTGGTGAACTAATTTCTTAAGTGCGTAACCAGTTACTAGGTAATCAGAGGTATTAGCTATTCTACCATGAATTTCTCCTTTTCGCATTTTTAAATTCCAAATACTTCCCCAAGTTCTGTTTACTCCTCTATCAAAACCAATAGATGCATAAAAACGAGGCTCTCTATTTAAATTTAGCTTGGCCGTTCTTTGTGCAAATTGAGCATAAAATCTTTGATTAAAGGCAATTGTTGTTGGTTCAAATCTATTTGTAAAATCAAAAGATAAATCTTCATCAATAGGAAGACCATTTTTGGTGTAATAGGTTTCAGCCATTCGAACACTTGGAGCTAACCATTGCCAAGCAGCTTCTACGGACGAAGATGCTGGGCTTTTCATCATCGCTGGTGATTGTATCTGCCAATATTGACCGTTTGATACCGGACTAGAATTTCCCCATATAAGTTCTGAATTCCATGGATCTGTAACAACATATCTACTGTTGTACTGATCTCTTATTAATTGGTACTGAAAATTATTAGTATCAAAACTAGGGGGAGTATCGGTAAAATAATACATAGATGTCCCCTGAGCAATCGCAGCTTCAAATGCTTCTTTTGCAGCAAGAGCAGCCAATTCCCACTTAGATTCATCATAACTCTGATTAAAGAAATTTTGACCATCAGCATTAACAAATCCGGCATAAAATTGAGTATTGCCATTAAATAAAGGACTTGCACTAAATAATAAAACTTTTGATTTAATAGATTTTGCAATTACTTGATCAATTCTTCCCAAATCATTATTCCCAATAACTCTTTCAGGCAAATCATTAATTGCATTATCGATGGTTTCAACTATGTAAGTAAAACATTCATCTACTGATTTTCTGTCTAGTCTTACTTCTTCATCAGAGGCGCTAATCGGTAAATTAACGTCTACTATAGGGATTGGCCCATAATTACTTACTAATAAAAAATGATAATATGCCTTTAAAAAGCTAGCTTCAGCTTTCCATTGATTTTTTTCTTCTTGAGTCATATCTACCACCAAATCAATGTTATCTATGAGGGTATTGCAACTTCGAATCCCTTCCCATAAAGACCCCTGACCTCTTCCATTCGCATTGAAACCAGACCAATAGCCCATTAAAGGAGATGAAATGTTTTGCTGACCTTTCATTAACTTGATAGAATTTGGCTCTTTTGATATTGGAACAGCAACTTCATCACTAGCTAAAACATAACTAGCATAAGTTCCGTCACTTTGAGGTAAATAACTATAACTATTGGCTAAAGCATTATATGCTGTTTCTTTTCTATTAAAGAGGAGACTCAATTCTTGTGTACCATCTGGTACAATATCTAAATAATCTTCACAACTAGTAAAAATAAAAATACTACCTAATAAAATTGCGATGTGTTTGTTTTTAATTTTCATTTGTTACTTATTAAAATTTTACTTGAGCACCAACGTTTACAACTCTTTGTAGTGGATAACCAAGTCCATTACCTGCTAATTCTGGATCCCATAAATCAAACTTTGAAAAATGAAATAAATTTAATCCTGTTAAATACAGTCTTACATTAGCTGTAGAAAAAACACTCCCCCAATTTTCAGGAATCGTATATCCTATCTCTAAACTTTTTAGACGTAAAAAATCTCCATCTCTTAACCACCAAGTAGAAGTTTTTTGATTATTTTGTATCTCATAAGTTGATAATCTAGGCCAAAAAGCATTTGGATCTGGGTTATCTTCAGACCAATGATTATTTGCTATAATACTTAACGCATTTCGTTCATTTACAAATGGTGAAATATCATTTGGGTTGATAAAAAAGGATGATCTTGCCGAACCTTGCATAAAGATAGAAAAGTCAAAATTCTTATAGACAGCGGAAACACCAAAACCATAGACAATTTCTGGTACTGTTGGTTTTCCAATTGGAACTTGATCATTTTCATTTATAACACCATCGTTATTAATATCTGTGTATTTAATATCTCCGGGTAAATAAGAATTAGTCGTTGAAAATCCATTAAATTGTTCTGGCGAGTTATCAATATCTTCTTGATCGATAAATAATCTTTCCGCAACATATCCCCATTGTTGATTTACAGGATAACCAATTCTACTTAAATTTTGATTTTGAAATTGCGGCTCTCCATTGACTAATATTTTATTGGTCGCATATGTGAAGTTTCCTCTACCAGTAATATAAAAATCTCCACTAAAAGCATGGTTATAATCGATCGAAAGGTCTATACCTTTTGCTTTAACTTCACCGATATTGCTACTAATTACAGCCGTTAATCCTGAAGTTTCAGGAATGTACTCTCGTTCCATGTAAATATTTCTACGATGTTCAGTAAAATAATCTGCTTGAATACTTACTTTATTAAAGAGTCCTAGCTCTAAACCAATATTAGATTTTGTAGCGACTTCCCAGGTTACGTTTTCATTTGCATATCGATTAATTATATATCCATTGTAATAATTGTTATAGTTGGTTCCAAATGAATACCCTGTTCCACCATTATTTAGATTTACCTCTGATAAATAAAAGAATCGATCACTAGGACCAGATATTCCATCATTTCCTACTAATCCATAGGTATATTTAAGTTTCAATAAATTAACTGATGGCATATTTTCTTTGAAAAAAGTTTCATTTGAAGCAATCCAACCAAAACCAACAGAAGGGAAAAAACCAAAACGATTCTTTTCAGCAAATTTTTCTGAACCATTATACCCAAAATTAAACTCGCTAAAATATCTTGCATCATAATTATAAGATGCTCTTCCAGAAATACCCATATTTCTGGACGGTAATGTAGAAAATGCAGTATTTCCGGAAATTGTATTTAGTGATTCTTGAAAATAGGAAACTAATAAACCGCTAAAATCATGTTTTTCATTAAGTGTTTTATTATACTCTAAGACAGCTTCATAGTAAAAATTACTATTCCCATAATTATTAACTGTTGGATTATTTAAAAACTCCGTTCCTTCTTGAATTTGATACAATGAATTTATAATTCCCTCTGAGGTTTCAACTTCAGATATCCCATAATAAAAAGGAGTAAAACTTCTCTCATTTTGGTTTTCTGTATATGTTCTTACAGAAGCTAGTGCTCGTAGCTTTAATCCGTCTGTTATAAAACCAAGATCTTGGTTGATCTGAAATTGAGCTAATGTAGTGTTTGAAAATCTATCTTTAAACCCTCTAACACTTTCTGCATATGGATTAGCAAAGCCACCATTACCTTTATTTCCAAAAAGAGTATGATTAAAATTAGCAGAAGCTTCGTCTGCCTCAAAAACTTTTGGGAAATTTGCAGGATTGGCTTGCGCTACTTGCCTGAAGATATCTGAGGCACTTACGATTGGGCCATTATAGCGTTCAAACAATGAATAAAATTTAGCAGCTACTTTGGTTGTTTTTGTTAAATTGATATTAATATTAGCTCTTAAGTTTGATCGATTAATATCTATGTTATTATTGAAATTATTAAGAGGATCTATTTTAAGTAATCCTTTTTCATTAGAATTAGAAACAGATAAGTAGTATTGAGCTACCTCTCCACCTCCATTTATATTAACATTTACTCGCTTATTAAGAGCAACATCATTAAACAATTCATTGTACCAATCTACATCAGGATACAAATTAGGATTAAGTCCATTTAAAGTTCCATCAATTTTAGGTTTTGAATACAATAAAATTGCAGATTGATCCCTCATTCTTTGCGCCCTATTATAAAGCTCCATATAATCTACAGCTCCTAAAAAACTATTTATTTTAGAAGGACTTGAAAATGCACTTTCAAAACGAACAGAAACTTTAGCTTTTCCTTTTTTCCCTTCCTTTGTAGTAACTAATACAACACCATTTGCACCTCTAGCACCATATAAAGATGTTGCTGTTGCATCTTTCATAATTGAAAAAGTTGCAATATTATCTGGTTCTATTCTTGCCAAATCTGATGTAGTAATTTGTAAACCATCCAATAATATTAATGGGCTATTGTTAAATCCAAATGTTGTAACTCCTCGAATAAAAAATGCAGCATTGTCTTGGCCAGGCTCACCAGATCTTTGATATGATATTAATCCAGAAATTTTACCTGCTAAAGCATTGGTAATATTTGATGTTGGTTGTTTTAATTCTGAGGCTTTAATTGAAGTCATTGAGCCAATAACGCTATTCTTTTTTTGCTTTGAAAAGGCAACAATCCTAATTTCATCCAATTGATCTGCACTTTCTTTTAGAATTACATTAATTTTCTTTTGATCTGAAATTTTAATTTTTTGAGTTTCAAAACCCAAATAAGAAAATAGTAAAACTGCGTTTGGAGTATTAATATTTATAACATAATTTCCATCAAAATCTGTTTCTACACCATTAGTAGTTCCTTCTACAATGATTGAAACACCCGGAAGAGCATCACCTTTATCATCAACTACCTCTCCTGAAACTATTACTGTTTGAGAAAACAAAATACTTGAAATAAACAAAAATAGAAATGGAACTATTTTTAAAAATAATACGTTTAATTTATTCATACTATGTGTTTAAAAGTAAAATAGCATAGCAGGAAAATTCTTCCTGCTATGAACTTTTTATTTATGTTATAAATATTATTGTTTTATTAATTTCTTAAACTGACCGTTAACTTGTAAAAAGTACAAACCAGGTTTTAAGTTTCTTATAGACAACTCATTTGAATGTATTGTTTTTTTGAATATTTGTTTAGAATTGATATCAAAAATACGAATATCTTTTTTCCCATCTAAATTCGGGAAATATAGCATATCTGTCGTTGGGTTTGGAAAAAATTCAAAACTTGGTTTATCAAAATTACCAACGGAAGCAGTTCCCTGTAATTGAGGCCCCATAATATCATCTATATAAAAAGTAGTGTTGGTAGTATCTCCTCTTCCTAGAAAAATAAATATATGATCGAACTCAACTCCGTCTGCAAGTTCAGAAGTATTTAAATATACTGTTTGCCATTGATTCTCAAAAATAATCTCTTCATCTGTTTCATATTGAGCATTAATTTCACTATCATCTCTTGCATCAGCAACTTTAAATCTGATTCCGGTAGTAACCGGTGAGTATACTCTAAAAGAAAATATATCATCCTGAGCAGCATCATATGGAGCATTTAGTTGAAGGTGAATTCTTTCCCAGCCACCCCATGAATTGCCTTTTTCCCATTTCTTAACCATATTAGCTCCACCTGCTGGATCAGTAACAGTGGTAAAAGGAGCTGCTGGATCACCCATTGACTCAATGATAGTTGTTAATGATATTCCGTCAAAATCATCATAGGTAACAAAATTAATAGCCGTAGAAGTAGTTGTGAATGTTGCCGAAACTCCAGTTACTATGTCTTCATTTTCAGCGTATTCAATGGTGTTTTCTTTAATTCCAAACCAATAGGTTGTATTAGGAGAAAGTAATACATCTGGTCTAATAGTTATCGATGAATTATTTGAACTTAAAGAAGCTGTCATAGCAACTAAAGTTCCTGTTGCATTATTTTCTCTTAATTCTACAACATTTGAGGCATCTTCAATAGCGGAGTTATCTATATTTCTAAATTGAAAATTGGATGAAATTACTGGCTTAGTTATTAGTGTGACATCAGTTGCATTATTCTCAGGATACATCGTATTCTGAACAACTGGCGCAACATTACTTTTTAGATAATCATCAAAATAATAGGTATCACCGATAGAGGAACCTCCATTACCATCTTTATCAAAATAGATTTGAGCTCTGTCATAATTAGTGGCAGTAATTGCACCAAAATTAAATACTAATTCTACCCAAGTATTAATTTCTGTTACTTCGATTTTTTGCTCGTGACCCTGTCCATAATCTGGGTAGTTTTGAAGTCTAACTGAAACACCTACTGGTTTATTTACCCATACTTTTACTTTTATGAATGGAGTTTCAGCAAAATCGAATGGTAATAATGGAGTAGCACCATTTACTAAAGAGTTTTCCAATCCTGCACTACCACCATTATATGTGTATTCTCCTACATTATCTGATACATTGATTCCAGACTTATCTGGGTTTTCAATAACAGCAAATCCAACACCACCCCAAGATTCGAATCCAACGTTTGTATTAGTAGTGTCAAAATCAAAAAGCATCTCATTTATATCTCCGGTTACTGCCTCTTTTGTAGTAAAAGATGCAGAGACTCCTGTTACAGGTGAGTCATTGGAATATTCGATAGAACCATCAATAATTCCATACCAATAGGTTGTAGAGTTTTCTAGATCTAAAGATGGATTTATTGTTATTCTATTTTTATCTTGATTTATATCTGCAGAAAAAGAAACATCCTCACCATTTTCATTACCTATTCTAACAGCAACACTATTACTTAAATCTGTAATTTCAGAATCGTCTAAATTTCTAAAGAAGTCATTGGTAGTAATTTCTAAATTTGTAGATACTGAAGTATCAATATCACCGTCTGCAGGGGAAAATTCCTGAGCAGGGGAAGTATACAATTCTGGTCCTTTGATATCATCGAAAAAATAAATATCTCCTTGAGTTGTATTGGGTCCACCAATTTTAATAACAATATTATTCATAAAGATATTAGGGTAACTACTAAAATCGAAAGTTAGCTCAACCCATTGGTTTAAGTCAGAAGATTCAACAGAATCTGAAACTTCAATAAAATTACCCCAATCTGGTGAATTTTCTAAATGAAATATAACATCTATCTCTTCAGTTGAAAAAACTTTCATTTTAAAAATAGAATTTGACTCTAAGTTAAATGGTGAAGTAAAGATTGTTGTAGGATCAATTACCCCAATACCAATATCATTATTATCTCCAGCAGTAAACTGACCCACAAAAGCAGACGGATTAGTAACATCAGATACAGGATTAGAAACTTTAGCAAAAGTTGAAGAGGTGTTCCAACTATTAAAAACAATGTTGGGGTTGTTATCATCAAAATCTATGTGAGTAACCTCCTGAGCTTTAATAATAAATGAGGTCATAAATAGAACGAGTAATAATCTTAATTTCATCATAAAAGGAATTATAAATTAATTATTTAATTTTTTTAACAACAAATAAATAAATACTTATCTGTAGCATTTTACAAAAATACTTTTAAAACTAGTAAACAACAATTATGAAACCTTTACAAAAGCTATAAATTAAAAAAAAACACCTCTACAAAAACTTTGTTAAAAATTATAAAACATTGATAAACAGAATATTAATAAAAATCAAAAACTTTGAATATAATTAGATAAGTTTACTTCTTTAGATAGATTAAATTTTTTCCTTAAACGATATCTGCTTTGTTCTATACTTGTAATCGCTACATTCATAAGTGATGCAATTTCTTTAGAAGAAAGATTTAATTTGAGATAAGCGCTAAGTTTAATTTCGTTTGAGGATAAATCTGGATGCCTATCTCTTAGGTTATCAAAAAACTGAGAATGAGAGTTTCTGAAATGAAGTTCAAAGGCCAGCCAGTCTTCTTTATCTACAATGTGATTATCAATTTTCTTTATTAATTTTTTAAAAGAATAATGTAATGAACTATCTACTATATCACCATCGATACTTCTTATATCTTTAATTAAGTCAATAAGAAGCTCTTTCTTTTTTATATTATTGAGTGTTGAGGAAGCCAAAGCAAAGTCTTTCTTTTTAATTTCTAGATTTAAATTTTTCTCTTTTAACAATAATAGTTCCTTATCAGTTGCTAATTTTTCTAATTCAAACTTTTCTTTTTGACGTTCTCTTTTTTGTTTTTCTAATTGCTTTAATTTTTGCACATATTTATTGTTTTTTGTTTTTAAAAAAGCTCTATAACTAATAAATATCATAAAAAATAATAAGAGATAAATTATTTTAGCAATTCTGGAAATATACCATGGATAATTAATGTAAAAAGGTATTTTTATACTTTCAGTTACACGATTAACCTCTATTTTTGCTCTTATTTCTAGGATGTAATTACCAGAGGCTAGAGAGGGAAATTTAATTTCAGATTCATTCACCCAATTAGACCATTCATTTTCTAACCCACTTAATTTGTATTGAAATTGTCTAGAATTACTTATTGGAGATTTTGGTATTGCAACTCTAATTTTTAAAAAATTATTACTGTAAGGTATTTTTAGATCATTTTTTAAATTTACAGATGCAGTAATCGTATCCTTTGAGCTTATAAATTGTAATGACTTAATTATTGGCGATACTTGTGGTTTTTTATTTAATATTTTATTAATGTCATGAAAAATCATACCATTATCTATACCCAATGCATAAATTGATTTATTAATTTTTTTAACATTGTTAAAATCTTTTAAATGACGATCCCAAATTGCATAAAAAGGTTCTTGAATTTTATTAAAGTCGTTTCCATTTCTAAAGACATACCCCAAAAAATTTGGTGTAGAATACCAAAAAATATTTTCATCTTGTAAAATGTAATTAATATTTTGAAGCCCTTTAAATATTTCTGAAGGATACTTAGCTTTTATAAATTCATTATCAAGGGCATCATAAAAAAAGAATCCTTCTGGGTTATAAAATACCAAGTTTCCATCAATTTTACAGAAATATGCATATGTTGATATATTTTTATTTTCTACACCATAAAATTCAACATCAATCAATTCTGTAGCACTTTCAGTTAATTTAAGTCTATAATAACCTTTAGAGGGATGAGCAACCCACAACTGATTAAATTGGTCAAATTCTAAAAATCGTGAGGACTCACCAAAATTCTCAAATTTTCTTATAAAATTCCATTGATTATTTATTTTTTCAAAAACAGCTACTCCAGAATAAAAACCAACATACATAAGGTTTTCAATTTTAGGATGTTTAACAAAGGTCCAAGCTCCTCCCTCTAAGTGAATTGTTTCTAAAGAATTGTCACGAACTATGGAGAGTCCTTTATCACTTCCAACTATTAATTGCCCATCTACTTCATCTATGTTCCATATTTGCTCTGCACTATTATTAATAAGTTTTGGTTCTGAAAAAGAATTTTTAATATCCTTAACAAACAGCCCCTGATAGGTTCCTAAGTATAGAGAAGTACCTTTTAAAAAACTTGTGTATACGGTTCCAAAGCCACTTTTATTGTCTAGAAGATATTTAGTATTACTGTTTAATTCTAGATAACTAATACCAGATTCCGTTCCCAACCAAATATTATGATTATTATCTACAAAAATTTTACGAATAGCATTATTTGAAATTCCATTATTTTTATTAAAATGAGCTAATTTTAGACCTTCATTAGAAATAATGTAAAATCCATCTCTAAGTGTTCCAACTATAAAAAGATCGTTTATATATTTTTCAACATCTGTAACAATAGATTTTTCTATTTCAGTATTAATCTTCCATTCTTTCTTTTTTAATAATCCATTCTCTAAAAACCAAAAACCATTATTTTTTGTAGCAATTATTAAACTTTTATTTGTAGTTTCAAATACATCAATAATATCAAAATATAAATTTTCTGAACCCTCAATTATTTTTTTTTGATTGTCTATAATTTCAAATAAACCTATAGAAACATCTTGAACAAAAACTCTATCATTAGAAGAAAAAAGCTTACTAAAACCTTTAATTGCAGGTATTGTATTTAACTCACTACTACTTGGATTGTATATGTAAATTTGTTGGAAAGATTGAAAATAAATAACTCCATTTGCTGATACTATATTTAAAAACACAGGTAGTAAAGGTGCTTTTTTGGTTGGGTATTTAAAATATAAACTTGAATATTCAAGAATTCCCTTGTCATTTTTAAACCAAAATCCAAAGCCACCAATACCAGCTGTATATATATGATCAGCATCATCATAAAGAACGGCCCTTAAATCAGATTGATCCTTGGTAGTATAATTACGCCAAGTAAAACCATCATACTGCATCAATGAGCCTGGTTTAGCAAAATAGAGTTCACCATTGTCATCTTGAGATATGTCAAATACCTTAAAACCATTTTTTATTTCCTTTTTTGAAAAATTTTTCACAAAAGGACTACCCAGTTCATTGATGGTTTGACTTATGATTAAATTGCTATAAATTAATACTAAAATTAGTGCAATAGGAAACCTTTTCACTGGAAATAAAAAAAGAGATTTTATTGTAAATTTTAGCATTTGAATGAGAAGGCTTGTATTTTTAGATTATTTGGCTTGAATTATATATAAAAATAATATTATTATTTTAAACTGCTTTTTTAATTTGCGATTTTAAATCTCTCATGAAACGGTGGTAATCTACAGTAATCCTATGTCTATTTGTATTGATTTGCCTCATGTGAGGATGACTAACCTCTCGCTCGCACAAATATTTAATATTTGAAGGACGTTTCCATGCTTTTTTTATGGTAAGCGCTAATAATTTACTTTGTTGTTCAGCTCCAGGCCAAATACATCCTAAGGGTTGAAACATACCTATAAAAAAAAGGTTCTCATATTTTGGATGAAACATTTTTAAATAAAGCGGAACTGGACCTTCTCTGTAATTTAAAAACTTTTCATCAAAAAAAGGGTGAGCTAATGCAAAACCTGTACATGCAATTATCACATCAAACTCCTCATTAGTATCATCTTTAAAAAATACTTTTCTACCTTCAAAATGATCAATCTCTACCTTAGGTTTTATTTTTCCATGTCTAATTTTATATAATAACTCGCTATTAATAGTTGGATGAGTAGCTCCAAATTTATGACTTGGTTTTTGTAATCCATATACATTGTTTGATCCATTATTAATTTTAGCAATTAAACCAGCTAATAAATTTCTAAGATAAATAGGCAAAAACCTCATTTTTGTAGCAAAAACATCAGTTGGTTTTCCCATTAAAAATTTAGGAATAATTCGATATCCTCTTCGCCAACTTATGGCTGTTTTAGCACTAACTCTACTGGATTCAACAGCCACATCACAAGCAGAATTTCCACCACCTATAACTAAGACTTTTTTACCAGCAAAGGGAGCTGCTTTTTTATATTGATGAGAATGTAAAAAACTACCTGAAAATTTACCTGGATAGTTAGGGTATTTAGGCTCCCAGTGATGTCCATTACAAACAACTAAGTCTGTAAAAATTACTACCTGCTTAAGTTCATCTTTAATTGTAGTTACTTCCCAAAGGCCATTATCTTTTCTTTCACAACTTTTAACAAGTGTATTGAATTCAATATGTTGATAAAGTTTAAAGTGTTTGGCATAAGATTGAAAATAGTGCCTAAGTTCCTCATGTGAGGGATAATCTGAAACTTCAGGTCTAAAAGGAAAATCTTCATATTGAGATAAGGTTTTTGAACTAATAATGTGTGTAGTTTCAAAAACACTAGAATGGCTTTCATTTTCGTTATAAATCCAATTACCACCAACATCACTATTATAATCATAGGCAATTACAGATATTCCTGCGTCTATTAAATTTTTGATGGCAGGAAGACCGGAGGGACCTGCTCCTATTATACAAACATGTTTAGTCAAAATAATTCTTTATTGGTAAAGAAAAATAAAGATAAATAATATGTTTAGATAATTCCTAATTTATAGAAAGGACTTTAGCATGTATGATCCTAATGCTACTATGAAAAAAACTATAATGGCTTTTCCGCTTTGAGTAATTAAAATTTTGTGTTTTTTATTTAATTTATTGTGAAATAATATACATGATGAAGAGGTGAAAACCGATAAATTAATAAAAAACAATGATTGATCTCTTATAATAATAGCCAAAACACAAACAGCAAAAGTAAGTATAGTGCATAAGAACAATAGCTTAAATTCATCAGTGAAAAGTTTTCTTAATAAATAATTTAATAATAGCATTAATGCCAAAACAAAACCAATAATTGAAATATCAACGATATTTTCGATCTGATAATTAAGTAATCTAATTGTAACGAAAGTGATTAGTGAATAAACTAAAAAAGAAATTAAATGATTATTTTTTTCAAATGTTTTTTTAAAAATTGGTAATAAAAAAATTAAAAAAACTAACATTAAAATATTGACTTCAACTTTAAAAAATAAAAGAAAAAAAAGTGAGGGCAGAAGACAACCTAATACGAAAATATAAAAACCAATACCATATAGGTTATTTAATCTTTGAGAATTTTTGTGAAGAGCTCCTGAAAGTAATGAGTAATTGATTTTTCTCTGAACTAGGCTACACGATATGAGCAATAAAATAACGGAAACAATTGTTGCAGGAAATGCAAAGAGTAATGTTGTAATCATTTTTAGGGGTATATAAATGAATATGTTAAGTAACAAAATTAAATAAAAAATTATTTTTTTACAAAAAAATAAAAAACAGCATTAATATAATTAATGCTGTTTCATTTAATTATAAAATATGGGGATATTTCATAGGGGGTAAATTATTGTATAAAAATAATAGAACAAAATTATATAGCCCTTTTAAATTACCTTATTGTTATCTCAAAATAAAAATGAGATAAAAAATATATTTATGAGATAGAATTGGAAAAAGATATTTACTTTTGTAAGAACCTCCAAAACCCAAAAAAAATGCTAATATATGATGTGCTTTTAATTATAGTTTGGCTATCATCATTATTGGTTATTTTTAGGCTTATTTATAAATCTGGGAACCTTCATTTAAACTCCAATAGGATACTTTTAGTAATTTTAGGAATATACACATTTGGAATAACTAGGCACATTTCAATGGATTTTGTAGAGAAGTTGTATGCAGTTAAATTTCCAATTGGGCTCATATTTAACACTTCTCTAGTGTGTTTTATTCCAATTTTATTTTACCTATACGTAAAAAAAACAGTGTCTAATGATAATGCTTTCAATTCTACAGACATTATTCACATTGTTGTTTTTTTTATTTTTTATATATTTTTTGAATTACCTTTTAAACCAACTGCATCTGAATTCATGAGTTTGAGCCAGGAAGACATATATTGGTCTAATTATTTTAATGCAAAAAAAATACCTACTTGGTTACTTATACTTAGAAACCTTTTGAATTTGGCATATTGTATATTAACCTATAATTTACTTCTTAGCACCTTTAAAAATAAACCCTCTACTAAAGAAGATAGTACCTTAAAAAGGTTTTTAAATAAATTTACTCATATAAAATCACCTTCAAAACAAATAGAAAAAGTTAAGTTATGGCTATATAATCTAACACACTATAAAGCTTTAATGTCTTTATTTACATTTTACTTTAGCATAAAATTGAGCCTAAATGATGAGGTATTTTATAATGATCAACACTATGCATCAAGTTTTTTAGCATTTATGATTTTAGGACTTCTCTATTATCTAAATAAAAACGAAACTATTCTTTATAATTTACCCTCTTTTATGAATGAAGATAGTCTAAGAAGAGAAAAGATTAAAGAGGAAATTAAAGTAGAAGAAATATATAAGTATGTTGTAAGTCAAATTGAAGAACATAAACTATACTTAGATGATCAATTAAGATTAGATTGGTTGGCCAATGAATTAGAAATTAAAGAAGAATATATTTCTGTAACACTTAAAGAAAACAAGTTTGACAATTTTAAAATGTTTGTCAATTATTTAAAAGTAAAAAAGGCAAAAGAATTAATAAAGGGTGGCTATTTAAGAAAATACAATATTGAAGCATTAGCAAAAGCATGTGGCTTTAAGGCCACAAATTCGTTTTACAGAATTTTTAAAAATGAGACAGGTCTTACACCAAAAATGTTTTCAGAAAATCTGAGTTAACCCATATCTTATAAATGATAGAAAGCTATCTTTATTAAGATTAAAAGCCAAAGTAAGTTTACTTTGGCTTTTCTTAATCTAGGGGATTGATGTATTGGTAATTAAAACATTATCAATTCAATCAAAGGGTAAAAATTTCAATTATAAAATTAGTTTTTTTTAAGTATCAATTATTATTTAGAGTAGATATAAACAATCTCATATAATTAAAAGTGTTCTCTTTTTATATTAAATAGGTGCTTTTTTTAGCGACGAGATGTCTAATTAAGGAATTAGATGTATTTTTAAATAGAATTATTAATTTTTTTATTGAGATTAAAATTTAAAAAATAGATTATTTTATGTCAATAATAAAAAAACTATCTTTTTTATTATCCTTAACTCAGAAAGATTAGTTAAATAGATTTTAAATTATACCTCCAAAAAATGATGAAATTTAAATTATTACTACTCTGCTTTTTTATATTTCTTAACACAACTGCTCAAAACCCTAACTCTCAAATTATAGATACTCTGAACAATTCTCTAAAGAATATTTATAACCAAATTAATAAATCAGATCCTAAAGAATTTTCTAAACTAACTCATCTATACTTAAATAACTTAAATTCCATTGAAAAGAGTTATTTAAAGGCACAAAAGAAAAAAAACTTAAAGAAAAAAAAATTCACATTTAAACTTCAGGAAATATATGAACTGAAAGCAAAAACTTACCTTGAAATGATGCATCATGCATTTGGCATAAGAAATAATCCAGACTCAATTGATTACTACAGAAATGAAATATTATCAATCACTAATGAACAAGTAACCAAGGCTAGGTCTCATGGATATTCTGCCTACAGCTATTATGCATTTGATAACTATGAAAAATCTATAGAACATTACAATAAAGCTCTTCAAATTTTAGAATTCCCAAAAAATAAAGAACTAAGACCAATTCAAATTAGGGTTTTAGTAAATTTAAATGCTTGCCTTTTAGAATTGGAAATTATTGATCTAGCAGAAAAAAATTATACCAAACTTGAGGAAACTATTCTGGATATGTCTTCTCATAAACGATATAAAAGCTATAAAGAACTATTAAAAATAGAAAAAGCTTATATTTTTATTCGTAAAAATCAGTTTGAAGAAAGCCTTAAAATCTTAAATTCAATTGATGAAAATAATCTAGATTATAAATCGTTGAAGCAAAGGTATTATGATAACCTTCATGATACTTATTTGGGGTTAAAAAATTATACCTTAGGAGAATATTATTTCGATAAAGCGTTTCCTAAAGATGAGTATAAAGAGGATAATTATTATTATAATAAACTTAGATATGCAATTGCAAATAATAATATTGAAAAAGCGGACCTAAATTTCAAAAAAATTGAATCAGATTATGGTCATTCTTCTAGTGGTAAAATTATAAGTGATTATTTTGTATTAAAAAAAGAGTATAAGAAAGCTGTTAAACACGTTCTTCAAACACTCGATTTACAAAATTCAGAAAATAAAAATAAGTCACAAGTTAGATCTCATGTTTTTAGATTTTATAATAAGTTTAGTAAAGAGTTAGCCGAAATGAAAAGGTTAAATGAGTTGAAAGATCAAAAAATAATTGATAACCAACTCATGTACATTAAGATTGGTGCAACTATTCTACTTATAATTGTCATCATTTTGGTTTTTGTAGAATGGAATGCTAGAAAAAAACGTTACTTAACTAGTCTCAAACAAAAATCTCAAAGATCTATTTTGGAGGCAAAAGAACAATTTCTTGAAAATATGTCTCACGAAATTAGAACTCCAATAACCTCAATATTAGGGTATTTATCTTTATTGAAAGAAGAAAATTTAATTTTAGACAAACGATTAAATTTTACTAATAGTGCTATTGACAATACAAAAAAAATGATGACCTCACTTGATAATTTTTTAAACTTAACAAGTTTAGAGGGAAGTTCAGAGTTTAAAAATGTTAAAACATCAATAAAAATAAATGATTTCATAAAAGAAATAAAATCAACTTTTTCAGCAAATTTAGAAATAAAGAAAATTAAATTATATTTTAAAACAAATGCAGAAGATAGTCTAATCATTAATTACGATATAGAAAGTTTAACAATAATCGTTAATAACTTAATTTCAAACGCCATAAAATACTCTAATTCGAATACCTCTATATACTTTACCATGTATTTTGAAAAATCAAAACTACGTATAATGGTAAAGGATGAAGGATTTGGAATTTCAGATGATGAAAAAAACAACATTTTCTCTAGATTTTACCAAACTGAAAGCAACACCTCTAATAGTGGATTTGGTATAGGATTATCATTAACTAATAATTTAATAAAGAAATTAAATGGAACAATAGACCTAGAGACAAAGCTAAACGTTGGAAGTGTTTTTAAAGTGGAGGTTCCATTAATAATTGATAATTACAACTTAAATACTACTCAAATTGATAAAAATTTTAATTTAATCTGCTCTAACACTTCTAAAGAACTTGAAATTGATAAAAATAATAATTTACCCAAAGCATTAGTAGTAGATGACAATACAGAAATGATCATTTACTTAAAAGAAATTTTTTCTAATTTTCTTAATTGCACCTTCGCTTTTAACGGAAAAGAGGCATTAAATAAAATTAACGAACAATCTTTTGATATTATTATTTCGGATTTAAAAATGCCAATAATGAATGGAATAGAGCTTAAGAATGCATTAAATAAACAAGCTACTTCTAAGAATATCCCATTTATTTTTATGACTTCATTAATTAAAGACAAAACAAAAGATATTGACTTATTAAGTTTTGAAGATTATATAGAGAAACCTTTCAAAAAAGATGAAATTATATCAAGAATTCAGTTTGCATTAGAAAAAACCTTGAATAGAAAAAAATTAACTAGTACAATAGATTCTGAAATTGAGTTTGATAGCTCGTCTTCAGAACTCATAAAAAAAGTTAAAAACTGTATTTTAGAAAACTTAACAAACCCAGACTTTACTGTTATTTCACTTTGTGATTTATGTGGGTATGGTCAAAAAAAATTAAATGAAATCTTAAAATCAAAAATTGGTCTAAGTATCGTTAATACAATCTTAGAAATTAGACTGCTAAAAGCTCATTATTAGCAATATTAAAAGTGGTTGGATTGTTAAAGGTTGCAGTTATAGCAAACCCTCCACCAGCAGAATCATAACCATTTATATAAGTTTGACCACTTGGTTCTTCACTTCCAGCAGGGGTTTGCTGTGCAACATAATTAGTTACAGAAGACAGAGCATAAACATTACCAGAACCAGATAAGGTTACATCATCTAGTAAAAGATCTTGTTCTCCTGATAGATTACAGATTCCTTCCTCAGTATCTAACACCCCATCATTATCGTCATCGATGTCTGTTGCATTAGGCACTCCATCACAATCTGAATCTCCGTCTGCAGTTACAGCGGTAACGGCTTCTCCTTCTTGTGTATAGCAGCTTTCTGTTTCGCTGTAGAAAGACGCATAGTAAATGCCGGCTACAGCTGTTGCTGGAGCGCTTACTTTATTGGCGTCTGTAGCTGGAATTCCTGTATGCCAAGTTAAGCTTGTATTGGCAGGGAGGTTACTCGCAGTAATGCTGGTAAGATCCATGGTTTGAGGATTAACACTATCATCACAATCATTGGTAATGGTTGTTGCACTTAATACTGGTGCATCTACCCCTGTAGGACAGTCATTACAAACTTCATAGGCCACTTTTACAGCGTC
>Ga0228653_1000227_pt1 | contig 19210 bp, 20 predicted proteins | sample 65DmetaG_FD_182745 | JGI IMG/M metagenome (GOLD analysis project Ga0228653, IMG submission 182745) | Seawater microbial communities from Monterey Bay, California, United States - 65D | ecosystem: Environmental > Aquatic > Marine > Coastal | place: USA: California | collected 2016-11-02
TGTATTAAAAAGTACATAAAAAGCATCATTTTGTTTTGTCCAAAGATTGTATTGAAACGTAAAATATGTTGGAATTGATCCTATGAAATAATCAAAATGATAATCGAAACCTGAATTAAAACTTATGGCTATTTTCTTTTTATATTCATAACCAATACCAAAACGAATTAGAATTTCTGAGGGAACAAAGAATGGTTCATCATTAGTATTGCTAAATTCAAAATTCTCATTCAATTTAAAGGTCAAATTAGCATTGGTGTCAATAAAAGACAAGCCATTTTTTTGCTGGGAGAATGAAATTAAAATATTAAAAACAGTAAGGAATAGAAAAATAAATTTCTTCATAAGATAGGTTTAACCTATGTCTACAATAATTAATCCAATTCTAACTTTTTAATAAATTTCTCAATAGAAAGAGAATTGTCAACAGAAAATTCACCAATTTTAGTTCTTCTTAAACTAGAAAGATATGCACCGGAGTTAATAGATAAACCATAGTCGTAAGCTAAAGATCTTATGTAAGTTCCTTTGCTACAAACTACTCTAAAGTCTATCTCTGGTAATGTAGTTTTAGTAAGCTCAAATTCAATAATTGATACTTTTCTAGTGGCTATTTCTGTGGTTTCACCCTTTCTTGCTAATTCATATAATCTTTTTCCATCTTTTTTTATTGCTGAAAATATAGGCGGTTTTTGGTCTATTTCACCAATGAATTTTTTGGTAGCTTTTGTTAAGATTTCACCTGTGATATGATCTGTTGCAAACCTTTCATTTATAGCCGTCTCTAAATCATAACTTGGTGTGGTTGCACCAATGGTAAATGTTCCGGTATATTCTTTAATTAGTCCTTGATAGGTAGTAATATTTTTAGTTTCCTTTCCGGTACAAATTATAAGTAGGCCAGTTGCTAACGGATCTAATGTACCTGCATGCCCAACTTTTATTTTCTTTAATCCAAATTTTTGCTTGATGTGCCAACGTATTTTGTTTACAACTTGAAAAGATGTCCACTCTAAAGGCTTGTCTATTAATAATACTTGACCATTTAAGTAGTCTTCTTTATTCATGATTAGAAGGTATAAATAATAGCAATAGCTCCAGCAATTGCACAATAAATAGAAAAGTATATTAATTTACTTTTTTTCACCAAGGCTATCATCCATTTACAGGCTAGTAAACCTGCAATAAATGCAGCAAAAAAACCAATTATCATAGTGGTTATATCTGATGAAATGCTGTTAATTTCTCCACTAGATATGTCTTTAATCACTTTACCAATAATTAAAGGGACCACCATTAGAAAGGAAAACTTAGCCGCTTTTGTTCTGTCTATACCCAATAAAACAGCTGTAGAAATTGTAGCGCCAGATCTTGATATTCCTGGCAAAATAGCTATGGCTTGAGATATTCCAACCACAAGAGCATTTTTAAAAGTTACGTTTTTTGTGGTGTCTTTCGCTTTATCTGCTAATAAAAGAAGTAGTGCTGTTATTAGTAACATACAACCCACCAAAAGAATTTGTCCTCCGAACAAAGAAGCAATTTCTTCTTCAAAAAAAAGCCCAATAAAAACAGTAGGAATCATTGAAAAAATAATTTTCAAAGAGAACTGAGTTTCTTCATTCCATTGGAATTTAAATAATCCCCTAAAGATTTCAAAAATTTCTTTTCTAAAGATTACTAATGTGCTTAATGCGGTGGCAAAGTGTAATACTATTGTAAATAATAGACTTTCTTCAGGAATAGAGTTATCACCTAAGATAACTTTTGCTAATTCTAAATGGCCACTCGAGGATACAGGTAAAAATTCGGTAAGTCCCTGGATGATACCAAGAACAATAGCTTCAATAATACTCATTGTTATTTATTAGGGTTAAGAAGTATGGCGTAAATTTCTATTCCTAAGCCTATAATAACAAGAGTTGGTGCAAGTCGAATTCTTTGAAAATTATACATAGCCTCATTAAAAATTGAGGGATCATCACTTCCCCCACCAGACATGATAATAAATCCAATTGCTATGAAAACAATGCCTATAAACATGAATAGGTAATTTTTCTTTCCAAAAAGGAAAACGGGTTTTGTGGTCTGTTTATCTTTGTTCATGAGCGTATTAATAATAAAGTTTTTCAGTTTGTAAATTTAAGAAACGTTGGGTTGCAAAAAATGTACTTAACCATGAAATAATAAAGGCTATAATTAATATTCCACCCCCTAAATATGCTAAAGTAATATAGTCTGTTGTTAGTTGTAGTGTTGGTATTTTCTGATCAATATAATAAATTACAACGCCTAAGCCAATTAAAGCTATTACAGCTCCAATAAAACCTAACTGAACACCATTCCATATAAATGGTTTTCTAATAAAGCTCTTAGTAGCACCAACCATTTGCATAGTTTTAATATTAAACCTTTTCGAATAAACTGAAAGTCGGATTGAACTGTTGATAAGAATTAATGCAATCAAACCGAAAAAAGAACTAATTACAAACAACCAAAAACTTACTCTTTGAATATTTTGTGTTAAAAAAGTAACTAAAGGTTTATCATAGGAAACCTCAAAAACATAAGTATTATTTTTAAATCTATCCGAAATCTCTTCCATCTTCTCAGGAGTTACAAAACCAGGATTTAAATAGATGTCTATACTGTTTTTTAAGGGGTTGGTTCCTAAATAATTAACAAAATCTTCTCCTAAATCTTCAGCGTAAAATTTTGCTGCATCCTCTTTAGATATGTAAATAATTTTTCTGGTAAATATTTCTTTAATTAGAGAGTTTCTGAGGTTTTCTATTTGATCTTTAGATGTGTCATTTTTGAGAAATAAAGTAACCACAACTTCCTCTTTAAAGTAGTTGGCTACTTGGGTAGACTTTAAAAGTACAAGACCTAAGAATCCAACCATAAACAAAACCAAAGCAATACTTACTACTACTGAAAAGTAAGAAGATCTTAATCGGCGTTTTTGGTAAGTATCAAAATTAGATGACATAAGATTATAGTATTCCTAGCTCGCTAATATACAAATTAGCATTCAGAAACTTTAAGATTAAAAAATGGATAAACTTAATTTTATCCTAAAAAAATGTATCAGAGTTACCACGAACAAATTTGCTAATTATCAATTTCTTGACAGAGCTCTATTAAAACTCCATTACTAGATTTTGGATGAACAAAAGCTATAAGTTTGTTATCAGCTCCTTTTTTTGGAGTTTCATTTAGAATAACAAACCCCTCACTTTTTAGACGGGCTATTTCTGAGATAATATCAGAAACTTCAAATGCAATATGGTGAATGCCTTCACCTTTCTTTTCAATAAACTTTGCTATTGGACTTTCAGGGTTTGTAGCCTCTAATAATTCAATCTTATTTGGTCCAGCTTTAAAAAAGGAAGTTTTTACTCCTTCACTTATTACTTCTTCAATTTTATAATGACCAACCCCAAATAAACTAGCAAATAAAGCGTTAGAAATTTCCAAATCTTTTACAGCAATTCCAATATGTTCTATTTTTTCCATTCGTTTAAACTAGAATATAATATTGTGTGAGTAACAGTTTATCTTTAAAGATACTATATCTTTCCAAGCATTTCAAAAGTAAGGAATGTTTTGTTAATTATTGTAGATTTGCAACATGGAAGAAACCAACAGACAACGAAAAATAGCAAGTGTTTTACAAAAAGATTTGGTAGATGTGCTACAAAAAGCTGCACAAGATGGAATGCAAGGTGTTATTATTTCTGTTTCAAAAGTTACAGTTACACCAGATTTAGGAGTTGCAAAAGTATACTTAAGTGTTTTTCCATCTAATCAAAGAAAATCCATTATTGATGGTGTAAAATCCAATTCACCTTTAATTAGGCATGAGTTAGCAAAAAGAACTCGAAATCAATTAAGAAGAATGCCAGAATTACTTTTTTTTGGAGACGATTCTCTAGATTATATTGAAGAAATAGATAAGTCATTAAGAGGTGAAGATATAAATCCTATTGAAGATCCAAGTATCTTGCCAAAACGAAAAAAACAATAACAATTATTTCATTTGAATTTTCCATTATACATAGCCAAAAGGTACCTATTTGCTAAGAGTGGAAATAACGCAATAAATATTATAACCATCATTGCTTCTGTTGGAGTTATTTTAGGGACCGCAGCATTATTTATAATTCTTTCTGGTTTTTCTGGTTTACGAACGTTTAATTATGCTCTTTTAGATAGCTCTGATCCAGATGTTAAAATTACAGCAACACAGGGTAAAAGTTTTTTTTTCGATAATACGATTAAAAATGTTTTTTTTTCATCAAAAGATATAGTTAGTTTTTCTAAGGTAATAGAAGAACGAGTCTTTATTAAAAATGGTGAAAAACAACAAATAGCATATATTAAAGGAGTAGATGATAATTACATCAATGTTGTGCCTCTAGATGATGCAATTCAGGTGGGTACATGGTTGCAAAAAGAATATACTAATACCAGTGTTATTGGGAACAGTTTAGCTTATAAATTATCTGCAGGAGTTGAAAGTTTTGGAGAATATTTAGAAATTTTAGTCCCAAAAAAAGGAACTGGATTTATAAATCCTTCAAGAAGCTTCAGAAGTATTAAAACTCAAATAGTGGGGGCATATTTTGGGACAGAAGAGTTTGAAAACAAGTATGTTTTTGTATCCAATTTTCAAGCTCAACAATTATTAAATTATAAGAAAAATCAGTTTACAGGTATAGAAATAAAATTAAGTCCAGATAGTAATCCAACTAATTTTGCAGTGTTAATGCAAGAAAAACTTGGAAATCAATTTGAAGTAAAAACCAAAGCTCAGCTGAATGAACTTTTTTATAAAGTAATTAATACAGAAAATTTTGTCTCGTACTTAATATTTACTTTGATTGTGATTATAGCCATGTTTAATATAGTTGGCTCTATTATTATGATGATTATTGATAAAAAAAAGAATTTAAAAACATTGTTAAGTATGGGTGCTACACTATCTGAAATAAAAAATATTTTTGTGCTACAAGGTTTTTTATTGACATTAATATCTATGGCTACAGGGTTGTTTTTATCATTGATTATTGTAATTATTCAACAAAAATTTCAAATTTTTATGATCACATCATCCATACCTTATCCTGTAGAGTTAACGGGTTCAAATTTTTTGATTGTAATTACCACTATAACCGTATTAGGTTTTTTAGCAGCGAAGGTAGCCAGTAGTAGAATTACTGTAAACTTTATTGATAAATAATACTATTTATAGGATGGAATCATGGCATTGCCAAAGGTTTCTTGAACTACATCAAAAGCAGCAAATACATCTTTTGGGTCATCTGAGGTAACCATTTTTAAGCGATGTTCTTTAAAATGTGGAATTCCTTTAAAATAATTGGTATAGTGTCGTCTGGTTTCAACTACTCCGAGATGCTCTCCTTTCCAATCTATTGCCATTTGTAAATGACGACGAGCCATTTCTGTTCTTTCAGAAATTGTTGGTCCGACTAGATGCTCACCTGTCTTAAAATAATGCTTTACTTCGTTAAAAAACCAAGGGTACCCGATAGAAGCTCTTCCTATCATAGCTCCGTCTAGACCATAGGCATCTCGCATTTCTTTTGCTTTTTCTGGAGTTGTTACATCACCATTTCCAAATACAGGGATATGCATTCTAGGATTATTTTTTACTTCAGCAATAGGTTTCCAGTCTGCGTCTCCCTTATACATTTGAGCACGGGTTCTTCCGTGAATAGATATAGCTTTACAACCTACATCTTGCAATCTTTCTGCAACTTCTACAATTTTTATGGAGTCATGATCCCAACCCAAACGAGTTTTTACTGTAATTGGTAAATTGGTATGTTTTACCATGGCTTCTGTAAGCGAAACCATCAAATCAATATTTTTTAATATTCCAGCACCTGCACCTTTAGAGACCACTTTTTTTACTGGGCATCCAAAATTAATATCGATAATATCTGGATTAGTTTTCTCTACAATTTCAACAGAGCGTAGCATCGAATCTAAATTGGCTCCAAAAATTTGTATTCCAACAGGTCGTTCTTTTTCATAAATATCTAGTTTCATGACACTTTTTGCCGCATCACGAATTAATCCTTCAGAAGAAATAAACTCAGTATACACAACATCGGCTCCATTTTCTTTACATAAAGCACGAAAAGGGGGGTCACTAACATCTTCCATTGGAGCTAACAATAATGGGAAATCTGGAAGTTCTATGGTGTCTATTTTTACCAAGCTACATTATTTTTTTTGCAAAATTAGTGTTTTTATTAGTCAGAGTCCAAAACTGATCAATCGAAAAACTAATTAAAAAACTCTAACGACATTAAATCCAAAAACCATATCTCCTTCGGCGCTACTCATAAATCCTGGTTCATTACTAGATTGTGAATTGGTAAATAATAATTGAAATACATGCCCTCCAGTTTCAATATCTAAACCAAAAGCATATGAATTATCAAAAGGTGAGCTTTCTGCTCTACTCATATTGTATACATATTCTGCATTAAAGCTTATACGTTTACTCAACTTATACCGTCCGCCAAAACCCAATGCAAATTGATTAAATTTTTCTTCTGGCACTACATTTAAATTTTGAAGATTCTCTCTAATGTATGTTGGAGCAAGTTGAAAAGAAAACTTGTTAGAAAATCGTCTAGAAACCAATAATTGTGAAGCATAACTCTGACGATCGCTAGATTTTAAATCTGGGAAAATAGTTTCATCAATTAATGTATTTCTATTTACCGTTGCATAGGTTACGAGATTTACTGGAAAATCTTTAGATTGTCTTGCCAAACGTATTTTTGCTGATGCAGCTAAGGTTCTGTTATACGATTCTCTACTAATGCTAAATTGAACCCCTTCCCAGAAAGAGTATAACAACTGAATTTTAGTACTGGCTTCATCTAAACCTAAAAAAGTATCAAATCCATCTTTCAAAGGGCCAAATCTATGTGAAACAATTAAATAAAAATCCCCTTGATCTGCCATTTTTGTAGATTGAAGATTTCCAATTTTCATGGCCTTGAATGCAGGCATTTCATAGGAGCTGTCTTGGGTGTTTTCGTTTAATTCATCTAGTAAATCGTCTTGAGCAGACAGGCTAGAAATACTAAATAAAAAGGCACACAAAATAAGTAGGTCTTTTTTAAACATAATGAAGTTGTTTATTGGATAATACATTGATCTAATTTTAATTCTTCTAATAAATCATCATATCCAATAATTCTTCCTTTTAAAGAAATATTATTTGAAGGATTTATTTTCTGAAGGTCAGTAACTTGTTTTAGTTGACAGTAAATTTTCCTTGATAGCATAATCCCCTTATCATCTGAACTTGATACTTCTCCAGATACAACAACTATTTTATCTTGCCATTCTTCAGTATGATCTGTGATTTTAACAAGTAATTCATCTGCAGAACCTGTAAAGTCTACTTTACGGTTTTCAATACTGGTAGGAGGCTCCATAGTTAACGTATAAAAGGCAAAACCAATCATACCAAGAACAAACAAAAATGTTAGTATTAATTTATTTTTTTTCAATAAACTCATAGGCTAAAGAGATATTAATTGTTCCTGCTATTTTATCACTTACAATTTTGGGTATTTTAATATTAAAGTCCTCTGGCTGAACACCAAAAGACGCTTTCATTAGTAGCTTATCCTCACTTTGTGAAAATATTGCAGGTGTTTTAATTTCTTTTTCAACACCTCTTATGGTTAGGATTCCTTTTAGGAGATATTTTTTTTCAGTACTTGAAATATCTGAGAGATTAAAATTAGAGATTAATCCCTTAAAAGTTGCTTTTGGAAAAGTACTAGAATCCATATAGTTCTCATTAAAATGCTCCTGCATAAGTGCTACTCTAAAATTAAATGCTTTTATAAATAATAAGGAGGCAATTTCTCCAGAAGTTACATTTATGATTGCAGTAGTACTATTGTTTGTGGCTGCTACTGGTTCAAAGGCTTCAACTGAAGCTTTGAATTGAGTGTTTCCTGTTTTTGTATAATATTTTTGAGCAAAAGTTGAGAAACTTATCAATAAAAATAGAACTAGCGCAACTTTTTTCATGAGTTATATATTTAATTTTCAATAAAACCATCCTCAGCCCACTGCTCTATGGTAGCAATTAAATCTGGAGCCATTAAACCACTTTGAGGCATAGGGTTAGAAACATTATTGATTCTAGCCAATAGATTCCCATTTTCAGTAGATGCTCTCACATTTGAATATCCTTCAAGATTTAAACCTGCAGCAGGAAATCCGCCAGCATGACATGGAAGACAATTATTAGTTATGATAATACTTATATCAACATTATAGGTAACAGGTTCTGTAATGATAACTTCTTCTATAGTAGCTGTAGAACAGCTAGAAAAAGAAAAAAGAAGAAATATGTACACTAAAGTTAAGTGCTTTTGTTTTATTAATTTTTTCATTTTGAATTTAAGTTATCAATTGAATAATGTGATTAATTACTATTGCAATTTAGGGTAAAAATTTAAGATTAAAATTCTATGTTAGAACGCACCTCTTTATTTCCTCGCTTTACCCTTACAGTTGTTTTATCTCCTTTATCAAAAACAGATAAAGCCCTCATATAACTCATCATATCAGTAACAATACTATCTCCCAATTGAATTACGATATCACCTTTTATGAGCCCACTAGTTTCCGCTGGCCTTCCCTCCGAAACACCATCAATTCGCATTCCTTTACCGTCGAATAAATAATCGGGAATTACTCCTAAACCAACTTTGAATCTTGGAGTACTTTCACTTTCATTTTTAGTTTTTCTAAAAGCTAATTTTCCATTGTCATCAAGATCAGAGATAATATCAAATATGTATTCAGAAATGGTTTCCATTCCTTGATAGTTTAGTTTATCAGCATCGTCACCAGGCTTGTGATAATCTTCATGTTGCCCTGTGAAAAAATGTAAAACAGGGATATCTGCTAAATAAAAGCTTGTATGATCACTTGGTCCAACTCCAGATTCATTTTCAATCAGTTTAAATTTAGTGTTGTGAGCCTTCAAAACTTGTTTAAATATTGGAGATGTTCCTGTGCCATAAACGGCTAGTGCACTGTCTTTTTTTAATCTTCCAACCATATCCATATTAATCATATAAGATACAGCTTTGGTGTTGATTGTTGGATTTTTTACAAAGTAATTAGAACCGAGTAATCCCATTTCCTCTCCTGAAAAAGCAATGAACAAATAATTATTATTGGTATTAGTGGTATTTAATTTTCTAGCTAAATCTAACATAACGGCTGTTCCGCTTGCATTATCATCAGCTCCATTGTGAATTGCTTTTATGGAGTCTCTGAATAGAGAGCCGTCACCGCCATATCCCAAATGGTCATAATGTGCTCCAATAACAATGGTGTTTTTAGCATCATTATTTATGTAACCAATGACATTTCTACCGGTTATGGTTCCATCCTCATTTTTTGTAAATGTAACTTCAGCATGGGGGTCTGTTTTTGGGATAAAAGAAAATTCTTGATGAAAATTTTTGGTTCCTTTGGCGGTTAATCCCAAATCTTTAAATCTTTTGGCAATATAATTTGCAGCTTTCTTTTCACCATCAGTTCCTGTTTGCCTTCCCTCCAATGAGTCATCAGCTAAAAAAGAAACATCATCTTTAATATTGCTTTTTTTAACTAAATCATTTGAACAAGAAAAAAAAGAAATTAAAAAGAAGAATATTAAAAAGTTTCTCATAAGAATAGTATTATTTTTGTTCAAAATTAAGCATTAAAAACAACGATATGAAATTTAGAGCGTTATCACTTTTAGTATTAACTTTTTTTAGTATTAGTTGCAGCCATAAAGATTCTAAAAGATCAGTTAATTTGGTAGCAGGGAATGATTCACTCATTTTTGCTGAAGAAGTTCATTTTAAGAGTATTCGGCAAATCACTTTTGGAGGAGATAATGCTGAGGCGTATTGGAGTTTTGATGATCAGCAATTAATATTTCAATCCAACAATAAAGAATGGGGTGTAGAATGTGATCAAATGTTTTTAATGAATGCTAATGAAACTTTTTCTGAAAAAGTTCCTCCAATGATAAGTACTGGGAAAGGACGTACTACTTGTGCCTACTTTTTGCCAGATAATAAGCATTATGTATATGGTTCTACTCATTTAGGAGGTGAAGAGTGTCCACCGGCTCCTCTTCGAAAAAATGGGCGTTATGTATGGCCAATTTACGACAGCTATGATATTTTTGTTTCTGATTTAGAAGGAAATATTGTAAATCAACTCACTAATGAAAAAGGATATGATGCTGAGGCCACAGTGTCTCCAAAAGGAGATAAAATAGTATTTACTTCCACAAGAAGTGGTGATCTAGAGTTGTATACTATGAATATAGACGGAACGGATGTAAAACAGATAACTGATGAATTAGGATATGATGGAGGTGCATTTTTTTCACCAGACGGAACAAAACTAATTTTTAGATCATCAAGACCAAAGTCTCAAGAGGAAGTTAAAGCATACAAAGATTTATTAGCTCAAGGCTTAGTTGAACCCACAGAAATGGAATTGTACATCTGCAATTCAGATGGGTCAGATTTAAGAAAATTAACAGATCTAGGAAATGCAAATTGGAGCCCGTTTTTTCACCCCTCTGGAGAGAAAATTTTATTTTCGTCAAACTTTGAGGCAGAAAGAGGCTTTCCCTTTAATTTATATATGATTGACTTGGATGGGAAGAATTTAAAAAGAATTACTCATGGTGAAACATTTGATGCTTTTCCTGTATTTTCAAATGATGGAAAATGGTTAGCCTTTTCTTCAAACAGAAATAATGGAGGAGGAAGGGACACCAATTTATTTATAGCTGAGTGGCAAGAATAGATTGACCTATTCTAACTCAACAATGATTTCATTTTTTCTATTAAATACTTCCATAGGGGCATTGTATCCTAAAAAGTAAAAGTTATCAGTATAATGTATTCCTTTAGATTCTAAAACGTCAATTAATTTTTTCTTAAAAGAGGCTATTTTTAAATCATTAGCCCAACCACCAAAAGAAATTGCAGCAACTTTTTTTTCAGGCACATCTTTAAATTCTATACTTGAATCATTTGGTGTTGGTAGATTATCTCTTGTATATTTTTTTGGAACCAGGAACATCATGGTCGTAGAATCTTTCAAAGACATGGCTACTGGAGAGGTCATAGCTATTTTTTCTTTTTTATCATTACCACCAAAAATATAACCCGCTAAAACAGAAAATCCTTTAGTAGAAGTTTTTCGATAATTGTTTGAAGGGATCTCCACTGAAGTAAATAAAGACGCTTCATATTGCCGGATTTGAATGGTTTCATAAGTGTTTATTATTTTAAAAGCATAAGTTTCAATATTCCGTTGACTGTTTAAAAAAAAGAGTTGAGAAATAATAAAGAGTATTAAAATAACTCCAAAGATTCCCAAGATTATTTTCACCTTCATAATTGTTTTTATTAGCGTATTTTAAGATAAAATAAATTGAATTACTAAGATCTTATTTTTTATTTAAATATGTAGACAATATTTTTAAATCTGAATGTTGTTCTGGAAATGTTTTTATTGCGTCTACTTCTTAAATCACTTATATTTGCACCCTTAAAATAATGTAACGAATGAAGAATATTAGAAACTTTTGCATTATCGCTCATATCGATCATGGTAAAAGTACGTTGGCAGATAGATTGTTAGATTATACAGGTTCGGTAACCGATAGAGAAAAGCAAAATCAGTTACTAGACAATATGGATTTAGAGCGTGAGCGTGGGATCACTATTAAATCTCATGCCATCCAGATGGACTTCAAACACAATGGAGAAGATTATATATTAAATTTAATTGATACTCCGGGGCATGTAGATTTTTCTTATGAAGTTTCTCGTTCTATTGCCGCTTGTGAAGGAGCACTCCTTATTGTTGATGCAGCACAAAGCATTCAAGCACAAACCATATCAAATTTATATTTAGCTCTAGAAAATGATTTAGAGATTATTCCAATTTTGAATAAAGTAGATTTACCCTCTGCAAATCCAGAGGAAGTAACAGATGATATTGTAGATTTGCTAGGATGTGATCCAGAAGAGGTAATTCATGCCAGTGGTAAAACAGGTTTTGGAGTAGATAATATTTTAGCTGCAATCATAGATAGAATACCTGCTCCTGAGGGAGATCCTGAAGCCCCTTTGCAGGCCTTAATTTTTGATTCAGTATATAATTCTTACAGAGGAATTGAAACCTATTTTAGAATTCTCAACGGTGAAATTAAAAAAGGCCAACGGATTAAATTCATGGCCACAAATAATGAGTATTTTGCTGATGAGGTTGGTACTTTAAAACTGAATCAAGTAGTAAAAAAATCTGTAAAAACAGGTGATGTAGGCTATTTGATTACAGGAATTAAAACTGCCAAAGAAGTAAAGGTTGGAGATACCATCACAGACGCTCAAAACCCCACCACAGAAACTATAGATGGTTTTGAAGATGTAAAACCAATGGTTTTTGCAGGAATTTACCCTGTTGATACAGAAGATTATGAAGAGTTGAGGTACTCCATGGAAAAGTTACAACTAAATGACGCCTCTCTAGTATTTGTTCCGGAAAGTTCTGCTGCATTAGGGTTTGGTTTTCGTTGTGGATTTCTTGGTATGTTACACATGGAAATTATCCAAGAACGTTTAGAGCGCGAATTTAACATGACAGTAATCACTACTGTTCCTAACGTATCTTATCATGCCTTCACAAAAAAGAATCCAACAGATATTGTTTTGTTAAATAATCCTTCAGATTTACCTGAGCCTTCAAGATTAGAAAGAGTGGAGGAGCCTTATATTAAAGCCTCTATCATCACAAAATCAGATTTTGTTGGCCAAGTCATGAGCTTATGTATTGAAAAGCGAGGAGAGATTACCAATCAAACCTATTTAACAACAGAACGTGTTGAATTAACCTTCAACATGCCCTTGGCAGAAATTGTATTTGATTTTTATGATCGTTTAAAAACAGTTTCTAAAGGGTATGCTTCCTTTGATTACAATCCAATAGGAATGAAAACATCTAAGCTGGTGCGTGTTGATATTTTATTAAATGGGCAGCCAGTGGATGCGCTTTCTGCTTTATTACATGCAGATAACGCCTATACTATTGGAAAGAAAATTGTTGAAAAATTAAAACAATTAATACCAAGACAACAGTTTGATATCCCAATTCAGGCAGCTATTGGTGCAAAAATTATAGCTAGAGAAACCACCAAAGCATTACGTAAAGATGTAACTGCAAAATGTTATGGAGGTGATATTTCTAGAAAACGAAAATTATTGGAAAAGCAGAAGAAAGGAAAGAAAAGAATGCGTCAGGTTGGAAATGTAGAAATTCCTCAAGAAGCGTTTATGGCTGTTTTAAAGTTAAATGATTAATTAACAAAAAAGCCGATTTTAATTTCTTAGTTAGTATCGTCAATCCTATTTTCTTCATCTCTATTGAAATCTCTTTTTGATTTTTTCTTGCCAAATTTAGACCCGAAACTATAGGTAAGCTTTAATTGTACATTTTGTCTTGATCCGTTGCTTTCAACACTGGCAGTGCCATTTCCGTAATCAATGCTTCCAACAAAACCTCTATTAAGCATTTTATTGAATCCTAAATTTACCTTTAAATTATCGTCTAAGAACTCTTTACCAAAAGAAAAAGAAAGTTCAGATAACCAATCAACTTCAATTTGTCCCTCTAAAGCACCAGTCCCATAATTACCGTTAACTTCAAAATTAATACCCCAAGGCAGTTCATAACTTGCTTGTATAAACCAAATTAAATTCCACTTATTGAGGTCTACATTAAAAGTTGATGATTCAAAATCTGTATTTGTAACAATAACTCCTGTAAAGCCCTCTAATCCTTTTGTGAAATTTACTGGAGCAAATAATCTAAAGTTCCAATTCTCATTATTTTCTATATTTACCTCTTGTTGTCTTATTTGCGCTGTAGTATTGTCTTGCCGAATTAATTCAAAAATAACGTCATCTGTTTTGCTATATCCAATCGTAAAAAAAGGTTGTTTATCATAAGTTAGATTGAACTGAAAATTATTGGTGTAGGATGGTGTTAAATTTGGATTTCCCTCCCCTGCAGAAAAAGGATCTAAGAATGTTGCAAAAGAATTTAAACTATTGTAAGAAGGTCTTTGAATTCTATAGCTGTAAGATAAGCTTGTACCTATAGATTCAGATAATTCTCTACTAATAGACGCACTAGGAAATATTTTTTTGATAGGTCTTTTTTTTACTTCTGTTTTTATGGTTCCATCCTCAATAAAAATAGAAGTTCCATCAGTATTACTATTTTCATATCGCAAACCTCCAGAAAATGCCCATTTTCCTTTTGTTACATTCATCTTTGAGTACAAAGCAAAAATACTTTCGTTGATTAAAAAACGGCTACTTTCTTCTTGAATTAAATCAAATTCTCCAAAATTATCTAATAAAGAGGCTAGGTCATTATCTGTAGATACATCTGCATATCTGGTTCCAAATTGTAATTTTAGATGGTCGTTAAATGACTTTGAATAATCTACTCTATAGGTTTTAATTGAATATTTTCCGTCTTGTATATATCTTCTATCTGTAAATGGGATAGTGCTATTTTCTAGGCCATATAACGTATTAGTTGTATTATCTTTAAAATCAACAAAATTGAAGTCAATAATTAATTTATCGGTATCAGTTTTGTATTCATAATATGGGTTGAAATTGAAATTATTTCTTTCTCTATCAAAACTATTTTCTGAAAATAATTTATTTGAACTTACATCATTAGAAATAATGGTTTCATTAGTTACAATTCTTGTTGAGTTCCTTCCATTAAAACTTCCTCCTATACCTACAGAATGGTATTTATTTATGTAGTAGTCTATATTTCCACTCACTCTATAGTTGTCAGGATCATAAGGTTCTCTTGTCGTCTGATCATAAACCTCATTACCAACCGTTCTAACTAAAAATAAGTCATCTCTCCATGTGGGTTGGGAAATCCCAGTACTCAATTGCCAATTTAACTTATTCTTATAACTAGCAATAGAAAAACCAGATCCCCATTCAAACCCTTGATCTTCTCCTATCCATGAGTTTACACTACCATGAGTTCCAAGTTTTATGTTCTTCTTTAAAATAATATTTATAACAGCTGCTGACCCTGATGCTTCATATTCTGCACCAGGTTGTTCAATAACCTCTATTTTAGCAATATTATCTGCAGGAAAATCTCGTAAAAGTGTTTCTACATCCATATAGGCGGTTGTTTTTCCATTAATAAGAATTCTAACCCCTCTATTTCCTGCAATTGAAATTCCATTATTAGTTACTAAAACTCCTGGTATTTTCCGCATTACATCTTGTAGATTTGTATTTATCATCTCTGATTTTTCTAGATCAACAATCAATTTTTCGGCAGTTTGTTTGATGACTGGTCGCTTACTTTTAATAACAACTTCGTTGAGTGTTTGTGTTTCTTCTTTGAGTATAATATTAAATGTTTTGTCACCAGCCAGATCAAATTCTTTTATGCTGTATGTTTTAAAACCTAACATAGAAACTTCTATAGTGTATTTTCCTTTCAAAATGTTTTCAATCAAAAACATTCCTTTATCATCAGATATAGTTCCTTTAGGATTTTCTGAGTTGGATACTTGGTATAAAATGATGTTTGCATAACTCAAAGGTTCATTATTTTCATCAATAATTTTCCCATTGATTTTGTGTTGTGAAAAGATGGATGATATCCCAAAGAAAAAAACGATAGCAATTTTTAAACCCTTCATAAAATTTTTTTTAACTAAGACGTTGAAGAAAGAGTTTTGTTACAAGAATTAAGCAAAAATATACCTTGAATTAAAAAACACCTGAAAAAACATTCAGGTGTTATAAATTAATTTTATTAAAAAGAGGATTCATAAAATTTTAATCCCTACTACCTAAAACTTGAAGTCCCCAATACAATAGCATCGCTAAAGAACCTAAAGCAGCAACTAGATACGTTCTGGCAGCCCACTTTAAAGCATCTTTAGATCCAGCATACTCTTGCTGACTTACCATATTTTTATTTTTTAACCAGGCTAGTGCTCTGTTACTTGCATCGTACTCTACAGGTAAGGTAATAAAGCTAAATGCGGTTGCCAAGGCCATAAAACCTAAACCTACAATAGCTATATAAAACCCAATTCCAGTATTGTCTGAAGCAGCTCCTAAAATTAAACCACCAATCACAAGCCATTGTGAAAACCTCGATGAAACGCTCACCATAGGCACTAATTTAGATCGCATAGTTAACCATTCATAGGCTTGTGCATGTTGTACCGCATGTCCTACTTCGTGTGCTGCTACAGCTGCAGCTGCAGCATTTCTTTGACTGTAAACACCTGCACTAAGATTTACAGTTTTATTTCTAGGATCATAATGATCTGTTAGCATTCCTGCAGTAGACACCACTTTAACATCTCGAATACCGTGATCTGCTAACATTTTTTCAGCAATCTCAGCTCCAGACATGCCATTTCTTAAATGAACTTTGGAGTATTTTTTAAATTTGTTCTTTAGAGTATTACTCACCACCCAACTTGCAAGAGCAATAACACCGATGATTATATAAAATTCTATCATATTTTTAATATTAAAAATGAGTATTCAATTTTCTTTGATACTTTTACATCACAAAGTATTCCAATTTAATTTTTTCATAAAAATAGTGACAAAATGACAAGGAAACGAAAAATACTACTTATTTATACTGGTGGAACCATTGGGATGGTAAAAGACCATACCTCTAATGCTCTAAAAGCATTTGACTTTAGTCAGATTTTAGAGAACATCCCAGAGTTAAAACAATTAGATTGTGAAATATCTACTGTTTCATTTGACGCGCCTATAGATTCCTCTAATATGAATACAGCGTATTATATTCGAATTGCTGAATTAATAGAGGAGAACTATGAAACACACGATGGCTTTGTAGTTTTAACAGGTTCTGATACGATGTCTTATATCTCCTCCGCCATCAGTTTTATGTTAGAGTATTTGTCAAAACCAGTCATCTTTACTGGTTCACAACTTCCCATTGGTTATTTAAGAACAGATGCAAAAGAAAATTTAATTACTTCTATTGAAATTGCAAGTGCACACAGAGATGGTCTTCCAATAATAAGCGAAGTGTGTCTGTATTTTGAATATAAATTATACCGGGCAAATAGAACAACCAAGCTAAGTGCAGAACAATTTGAAGCGTTTACTTCAATGAATTATCCTCCATTAGCTGAGAGTGGTGTTCATTTGAATTTTAATCAAGATTTTTTGGAGGTGCCTACTCATTCAAAAAAGCTAATTATTAGAAAAAACTTATGTTCAGATATTGTAATTATTAAATTGTTTCCAGGTATTTCAATGAAAGTCATTGAAAGTATGCTAAATATTAAAGGGATTAAAGGAGTTGTTTTAGAAACCTATGGGGCTGGTAATGCTCCAAATAATGAAGAATTTATCAAGTTAATTTCAAAAGCAATAGGTAAAGGAATTTACATTGTTAATGTGACGCAATGTGTTGGTGGATCAGTTTTACTTGGTCATTATGAAACAAGTTCTCAATTAAAAGAAATAGGAGTTATAGATGCTAAAGATATGACTACAGAATCAGCAATTGCAAAAATGATGTACCTTTTAGGAATTGGGATAAAAAAAGATGAGTTTGTCCTATATTATGAGCAATCTTTGAGAGGAGAAATAACAAATAAGTAGAGATTTTGTTAAATCTCTTAGTTTTTGGTAATAGTTGTATAAAAACTTTTTATTTTTTTTTAAGAAACCAACTATTTTTTGTTACTTGGTCATCTGAATTAAATTAAGCAAAAACTAGTTTCATTTTTGAAACTTAATGACGTTTAATTTTTTTCTTTTCATGTAATATGATGTTATATCTAAAAAAATTAAATTATTAAAAATTAATTACAACGATGATGAAAAAAGTAGTAAATATCCTTACAGTAACAGGATTCATGTTTTTTGGAGCTATTCAGTCAGTATTTGCGCAAGAGGCAGAAGTTGCTGAACAAACTTTTCACCAAGTATTAAAACAACGTTTTATTGAAGGTGGGCCTGGTTTTATGGGAATTGTTTTAGTAGCCCTTATTTTAGGTCTTGCAATTGCTATTGAAAGAATTATTTATCTTAACATGGCAACTACAAATACTAAGAAATTAATGGCTAGTGTAGACGAGGCTTTAAGTTCTGGTGGTGTAGAAGCTGCAAAAGAAGTTTGTAGAAATTCTAAAGGACCAGTTGCATCTATCTTTTACCAAGGACTTGACAGAGTTGATGAAGGAATTGAATCTGCAGAAAAAGCTGTTATTGGTTATGGTGGTGTACAAATGGGATTATTAGAAAAAAATATTTCTTGGTTATCTTTATTTATTGCTTTGGCACCGATGCTTGGATTTATGGGAACTGTAATTGGTATGATTGATGCTTTTGATGCTATTGCTGTTGCTAATGACATTTCACCAGGAGTTGTAGCAGTAGGTATTAAAGTAGCATTACTTACCACAGTATTTGGTCTTATTGTAGCAATTATACTTCAAGTTTTTTACAACTACATTATCTCTAAAGTAGATAGTATCGTAAACAACATGGAAGATGCTTCTATTACTCTTATAGATTTATTAGTTAAATATAAAAAATAAGACGCATTATGAATAGTAAACTTTCAAAAATACTAACCATCATAGTGGCTGTTATATCTGTACTAGGAATTGCATTATTTGTGAATGTTTCTTTTACTGATGGATCTCCAGAATCGGTTAGTAGTGCTGTTGGACCTTTAATCGCATTCTCTTTATATTTATTTTATGCAGCTGTGATTATAACAATAGGTTTATCAATAAGAGGATTAGTTAAAAATCCAGAAAATTTAAAAAAGACCTTATTAGGTTTAGGAGTTATGGTTGTTCTTTTAATTGTTTCTTACCTTTTAGGTGATAGCGAACCAGTGTTAAATGCACAAGGGAAAGTATTAGAAGGAGGAGAATTAGGAGCTGCCTCAAACCAATGGGTAGGTAGTTTAATATGGTACAGTACAATTTTAGTACTAATCGGTGGCATATTTTTTGTGATTGATTTAGCAAAAGGAC
>Ga0228653_1000231_pt1 | contig 18949 bp, 14 predicted proteins | sample 65DmetaG_FD_182745 | JGI IMG/M metagenome (GOLD analysis project Ga0228653, IMG submission 182745) | Seawater microbial communities from Monterey Bay, California, United States - 65D | ecosystem: Environmental > Aquatic > Marine > Coastal | place: USA: California | collected 2016-11-02
TCTTCCTTGTTTAGCAGAGCCGCCAGCAGAGTCACCCTCAACGAGAAATATTTCTGACTCGGCAGGGTCTTTAGTTTGACAGTCACTGAGCTTTCCAGGAAGGCCTGCAATGTCTAAAGCCCCTTTTCTTCTTGTCATTTCACGAGCCTTTCTGGCCGCGTCTCTTGCCCTAGATGCCTCAAAAATTTTACTAATGATTATTTTGGCTTCGGCTGGGTTTTCTAAAAGATACTCACCTAGTTTTTCGTTAACTGAAGATTCTACGGGCGCCCTAACCTCAGAAGAAACAAGCTTATCTTTGGTTTGAGATGAAAACTTAGGGTCGGGAACTTTAATAGATAAAATTGCAGTTAGTCCCTCTCGAGTGTCTTCGCCTGTAATGGCTGCTTTTTCTTTTTTTGCTAATCCTGAGGCATCAATAAAACTATTGAGTGTTCTTGTCAGCGCTGCTCTCAAACCAGCCAAGTGGGCTCCACCATCTCTTTGTGGTATGTTGTTAGTAAAACAATAGACGCTCTCCTGATAGGAGTCGCTCCACTGAAGGGCAACATCAACAGCGATGTCGTCTTTTTCGGTGGCAATTGAAATTATGTCACTATGGATAGGGTTTTTTGATTTATTAAGATGCTCAACAAAAGCTGTAATACCCCCCTCATAAACAAAAACATCTTTTTTATCACTTCTTTCATCAATAATTTCAATATGGACACCTGAATTTAAAAAAGAAAGCTCACGAAGTCGGTTTGATAGTGTTTCAAACTTATACACTGTTTCTGTAAAAATTTCTGCGCTAGGTTTGAAATGAATGGTTGTTCCAGATTTATCCGTTTTTCCTGTTGTTTTGATTGGTGCTGAAGGCACACCAAGCACATAATCTTGCTCATAAACATCGCCATCCCTGTGAATGGTTAAATGAAGGGATTCTGATAAAGCATTAACTACGGAAACTCCTACACCATGCAGACCTCCAGAAACTTTGTATGAATTGTCATCAAACTTTCCACCAGCGTGAAGAACTGTCATAATAACTTCAGCAGCAGATATTTTTTCTTCAGGATGAATGTCAACAGGAATTCCTCTGCCATCGTCTGTAACAGATATAGAGTTGTCATCATGAATGATCACCTCTATTTTTGAACAATGGCCAGCTAGTGCCTCATCTATTGAGTTGTCTACAACCTCAAAAACCATGTGGTGTAAACCAGTGCCATCATCCGTGTCACCAATGTACATTCCTGGGCGCTTTCGAACGGCGTCCAAACCTTTTAAAACTTTAATATTTGAGGCTTGGTATTCTTCGGCCATATTTGCCCTTTTTAAATAAAATTTATTATACCACGGCTAATAACTTAGGCATTAAATCATCTACTTATTTTAAGGTTTTATAAATAATTGTTTATTGCTCTTAAAGCCCAGTAATGACGCCATTTTCGATATTATAAATAGCAGACGCTTTTTCTCTTAAAGGAAGTTTTTTGTTGCCTTTATCAGTCATAAAAATTTGAACTTCTAAGTCAGTCAAAAAGTCTAGTATTGATTTAATTTTTATATTGTCTAATTCGGAAGAAATGTCGTCTATAAGTACAATTGGTTTTTTTCCTTTTTTAACCAACGCTAAAACTTGAAGCGCCCAAAAGACGATAGACATTTTCTTTTGTTCCCCTCTTGAAAGATAGTTTTCGCTTTGTCCGTTTAAGGAAAAATCAACGCTAGCTCGATGCGGGCCATAATTTAAGTATTTGTTTCTCTCCAATGTTCTTTTATTGTTTAATAAAAATGAGGTTATGTTTTGTTTGTTAAGAGGGTCAGTCTCCTTTGACCACCCATTTTGAAGCTCAAATATAAAACTAGAAGACGAGTCTAATAAATTTACAAAACTTTTAGATTTATTTTCGTTAAATATTGAAGAAAGTTTTTCTATATAGGTAATGCGATCCTGTGTAATATCTACTGAAAGACTAGCAAGTTGGGTTAGCCATTCATCAAGATGTATTTTTTCTCCATTACTTAATATGATGTTAATGTTTTTCAATGTTTTTTTATAAGAAGCGTAGGTTTTAAGTGTTTTGTCGTTTCCGTGGTATACACCCCAATCGAGATAAGATCTTTTAAGCTTTGGGGTTCCGCCTACAATAAACCCACGATCAGGAGAGATAATTTGAATGGGTAGAAGTTGACTTAAAAAACTATTACTAGGGATTTTTTTTCCATCAACTAAAACACGGCTCTTTTCTCGGCTTTTGCTCAAACTAATCTTTTGTCCATCCACAATTGCAGTGATTTGAATTTGACGATCATCAAAAGGAATAATATCTTTAAGGTTTTTGGTTTTAAAAGACCTTCCGTGTCCCAAGTAATATAAAGACTCGATAAAGTTAGTCTTTCCCTGGCCATTTTTTCCAACAACTAAGTTGGTTGTAGTTATGGGATTAAAATATTGATCTGATAAGTTTCTAAACTTTAGAATATGGATCTTTTCGATAGTTGCCATTTGGCTTGATATCTAGATTCTCATCGGCATAATAATATATTGATAACTCTCATCATCTATAGCGCTGAGCAAGCAAGATTTGTTTTCACCGCCGGGTATCACCATGTTCACACTCTGAGAAGAAAGCTTTTCTAAAACAGAAATTAAGTAGTGAATATTAAATGCTATTTCAAGCTCTTTTTCTTGTTTTGTAACCTCAATTTGAGTTTCAGCCCTTCCTCTTTCTGAGTGAGAAAAAATACTTAATTTGTCTTCCCTAAAAACAAGCTTGACCCCCTTTGTTCTCTCGTCAACAAAGATTGAAGCCTGTTGAAGACTTGATAAAAAATCCTCCCTATTGATAACAATTGTATTGCTGAAATCTGTTGGCATTACTTGCTTATAGTTTGGAAAGTTCCCATCAATAAGGCGACTGATGATTTTTGTATTGCTGTCAATTAGTGAAAAGTAGTTGTCTGATAAGTGTATTTCAGCAATATCCTGAGAGCTTTTATTTAAAAGCTTAGTAAGCTCTAAAACTGCTTTCCTTGGCAAAATAACCGTCTTTTTTTCATCTAAATTATTAGTTTGACTGACCTCACCTATTGATAATCGGTGACCATCTGTCGCTACAACAGTCAACGAGTCCATGTTTAATTCAAAATACAGCCCATTTAAATAGGCCCTAATGTCTTGGTTTCCCATCGAGAAACTTGTATTTTCAATCAGCTCCTTTAAGGCTTCTTGTTTGATTTTTATAATACTAGTATTTTGTGTTTTTGGAAGCGCTGGAAAATCTAAATGGTTGAAGGTATTTAGCTCAAAAGTGTTTTTATTTGCGTTTAAATAAACTTTGTTTTCTTCAATTTTGAACTTAATTTGAGTTTTCTCAGGCAGCTTCCTAACAATATCGATTAGATCTTTGGCGTAAATAGTAAAAGTAACTTCTGAGCTGCTTTTGATTTTAGATGACGCACTTATTTCTAACTCCATATCTGTTGTTGTTAGTGTAAGTGTGTTCTCACTCAATTGAATTAATACATGAGAAAGTATTGGGAGTGTTTGTTTCTTCTCCACAACACCGATGACAGTTTGAAGTGGCTCGATTAACTCTTCAACGCTTAATTCCGTGTTCATAATTTACCTTTCTATATAAATTAATTATTGTTATTATTAGTCTATGGGTTTCTTGTTAGTTTCTTTCATTTAATAATTAAAATCAATAAGCTATCTTGTGATTATTTTGTTAGTATCTTTGCTGATTAGTTCTTAAGTTGTTAGTTATTAAACTAATTATAAAATGTTTTCATTCTTGCTAACAACACAACTAATAATTATTTTGTTTATAAGTTAGTAATTTTAATTTTAATGTTTTCTATGTCGTTTTTTATTTCCTCGTTTGTTTCAATTAGTGCTTTCAGTTTTTCACAAGAGTACAGTACAGTAGAGTGGTCACGATTTCCAAAATTTTGACCAATTTTTGCTAAAGACAAAGAAGTAAGCTCATGACATAGATATATAGCCATCTGCCTAGCCTTGACCAGGTGTTGCTTTCGAGAGTTTGACACCAAATCTGAGACGGTAATACCATAATATTTGCTGACAGTTTTTTGTACCTCATTAACCTCGATAAATAATTTTTTTGGTTTAATTAAATCACCAAGTGCGCCCTCTACAACATCTTTGGTTATAAGTGAGTGGTCGATTTGAGAGAAGTCAACAAAGGCTTTAAGCTTTAACAGCGCCCCCTCTAAATCCCTCACATTTGAAACAACATGACTTGCAATAAACAAGGCAACGTCTTCGGTAAGACTAAGAGAAATTTGTGGGTTTTGTGATTTTTTAAGCAATATTGCAGCGCGCATCTCTAATTCTGGTGGAGATAGTTGTAAATTTAGGCCTTGTGAAAACCTTGTTTTTAGTCGGTTCTCAAGATCTTTAATGTTTTTAGGAGGCTGATCACAAGTGAAGATGATTTGTTTTTTGGTGCTAAAGAGAAAATTAAAAACATGAAAAAACTCTTCTTGAGATTTGTCCTTTCCCGCAATAAGATGAATGTCATCAACTAACAAAAGGTCAGCAGACTGATAAAAAAGCTTCACGTTTTCAATTGTGTTGTGTCTAAGGCTTGTCGTAATGTTTCTAACAAAATCCATAAGAGGCACATAGATTATTTTAGCGCTAGGATTTTTTTCAAGCGCAAGGTGTCCTGCTGCTTGCATGAGATGTGTTTTTCCCAAGCCTGATTCCCCATAAATAATAAATGGATTGTAGGGAGAGGCACCAATTTTTTCAGCGATTTGTCGGCTAGCTAGAGCAGCCACTTGATTTGCTGTTCCTAAAACTAAATTATCAAAGGTATATTCTGGAAAAAGCGGTGTTGTATGATGTTTTGTTTGGCTGTTTAATTTTTTTTTGGACTCTGTTACCCCAAACCGAACTTTAATTTTTCTGTCTTGTTCTGAAACGGCAAGTACAATTGCCGACTCTAGGCTTTTGTGATTATGAATATACTTAAGCGCTGAAGCGCTAGGTGCATTAAGATAAAGAATTTCATTTCGTTCAGAAGCTTGCAGTGGCTTGACCCACACACTATACTCGCCAAGGGGTAGAGAGCTTTTAAGAGAGTCTAAACATTTGGCCCAGGTCTGTGACATTGGAGACTAAAAAAATTTGGAATTAAAATTCTAATGATACCTGTAATGATGTTAAATTTGATTAAAGCATTAATCTAGAATAGTTGGATTTAAATCCCTAAAATATTGTATAACTGAGCCATGAGTAAGAATCCATATAGTAAACTTTTTGAGCCTGTTCAGATAGGCCCAGTTGTAACAAAAAATCGTTTTTATCAAGTTCCACATTGTTGTGGCATGGGCCATGTAAGACCTAGAGCTCATGCGGCTATGAGGGGTGTTAAAGCGAAGGGGGGCTGGGGTGTTGTTAGTACAGAAGAGGCTGAGATTCACCCAAGTTCAGATTTGGCTCCTTATGCAGAACAAAGGATTTGGGACAAAAAAGATATTCCTGCTCTCCAGCTGATGACTGATGCTGTACACAAATACGGCGCCTTAGCAGCCATTGAACTTACTCATAGTGGCCACAATTCAACCAATCTTTTTTCAAGAATTCCAGCTATGTCGCCAAACGCACAGGCGGTGAACTTTTTATATCCAAAACAAGCAAGAAGAATGTCTAAACAAGATATTTCGAACTTCAGGGCGTGGCATAGACAAGCCGCCCTAAACGCAAAGGCTGCTGGTTTTGATATTATTTATGTGTATGCTGGTCATGGTATGTCTGTGGCCCAGCAATTTATACTGCCCGATATGAATAACCGATCTGACGAATATGGCGGAAGTTTAGAAAATAGATTAAGACTAACAAGAGAATTACTCGAAGAAACGAAAGAGGCTATTGGAGATAGTTGTGGCATTGCTTTTAGGTTCGCTGTCGATGAGCTTAAAGGAAAAGATGGCATGCAGTTTCAAGAAGAGGGACGAGCAGTTGTTGAGCTTCTTGCAGAGCACCCTGATCTTTGGGATGTGAACGTTTCTGACTGGTCTAACGATTCTCAAACCTCACGATTTCAACCAGAAGAGGCATACCAAATGCCATATGTTGAATTTGTCAAAAGCATTACTACCAAGCCAGTGGTTGGGGTTGGAAGGCTTACTTCTCCAGACCTAATGGTTAAGCTTGTTGAAAGAGGCGCTTTGGATCTAATTGGTGCAGCGAGACCCTCTATTGCAGACCCCTATTTACCAAACAAAATAAAAGAACAAAAAACAGATCAAATTAAAGAGTGTATTGGCTGTAATATTTGTGTATCTAGTGACAACTTTACAGTTCCTATTCGCTGCACGCAAAACCCCACTATGGGGGAGGAGTGGCGAAGAGGTTGGGATCCAGAAAACATTAAACCTAAGGTTACAGATCAAAGGGCATTGGTTGTCGGCTCTGGGCCATCAGGACTTGAGTGCACAGTTCAACTAGCAAGACGTGGTTACCAGGTGGTTCTTGCTGAGGCTGAGGACAAACTAGGTGGGAGGGTTTTGTTCGAGTCTAGCCTAAAGGGCCTTTCAGCATGGAAAAGAGTTGTTGACAATAGGGTTCATGAGATTCTTCAGAAAAGCAACATAGAGGTTTACAAAGAGAGCAGACTTACAGCTGAACACATTAATGAGTTTGGCGTCAACAATATATTTTTGGCTACTGGCTCAAACTGGAGAAAAGATGGAATTGGAAGAAGCAGACGGGCGCCCATTCAAGGACTGGAAAGCGTTAAAGTCTATTCTCCAGAAGAGGCCATTCAAAACTACAAAGACATTAAGGGCCCGCTTGTAATTTATGACGATGAGCAGGGCTACTTGGCTGGAGTAGTTGCAGACCATCTAAATGCCAAGAACATTGAGGTTGTTTTTGTAACGCCAGCTAGTGTTGTCTCGCCATGGACTGATTCAACTCTAGAGCAAAAAAAAGTCCAAGCATCGTTGATTAATTCTGGAGTGAAAATTATTTGTAATCAATCAATTAGCAACATAGAGGATGGAATTGCTCTGTTAGAGTGTACATATACAGGCGCCATTACAAAACTCCCTTGTGAGTCTATAGTTATGGTGACTGAGCGTATATCAGACACCGCCCTTTATGACAGCCTAATGCAAAATAATTTAGAAGGAAAAACACAATACAATATTAAAATCATTGGCGATGCTGAAGCTCCAGGGCTTATAGCTGACGCAGTTTATTTGGGGCACCTGGCAGCACAAAACTTTGAAGCAGATGAAGAAGACATCCAAAGAGGCATGTTTATGAGAGAGATGCCAAGCCTTAAATAGGCGCTGAAAACCCCTTTCTTAATTGATTTTATGAGTGATTTAGAGTAACATTGCCCTCTTTTTATGATGGCCAATTAGGATGCGAAAAACGATAGTTGCTGGAAACTGGAAAATGAATGCGAGTAAAGAGTCAGTTAATTCTCTAATTAATGGAATTCTTTCAGGCATGAGTGATGTTTCCTCTGATGTTATAGTTTGCGCCCCCTTTCCATATCTCTCACAAGTAGAGGCTTTAATCATTAATTCCGACCTAATGCTAGGCGCACAAAACTTAAATGTTAATTCAAATGGAGCTTTTACTGGAGAGGTTAGTGCAGAAATGATTAAGGACTTTGGCGCTCAGCACGTGATTGTTGGACATTCAGAGAGAAGAAGCCTTTATGGTGAAACAAGTGCTATTGTTGCAGAAAAAACAAAAGCAGCAGTTGATGCTGGCTTAACCCCTATTCTATGTGTTGGAGAGTCTTTTGAAGAGAGAGAGTCTGGAAATACAGAGGCCGTTGTTGAAGAACAGCTTAACGCAGTGGTCGGTCTCCTAGGAATTGAGGCCTTTAATGGTATTATTGTTGCATATGAGCCAGTATGGGCTATTGGAACAGGCTTGACGGCGACACCCGAGCAGGCGCAGTCTGTTCATTTATTTATCCGCAACCTTTTAGCTGGCAGTAGTGAGAGCATTGCTCAAAACACACCCATACTTTATGGCGGAAGTATGAATGCTGGTAATGCGGCTGATTTAATTTCTTGTTCAGATATCGATGGCGGACTCATTGGAGGCGCCGCCCTTAAGGCAGAAGATTTTTTACAAATATGTAAGGCAGGTTAATATGACGTTTCAAATTATTTTAGTTATTCATGTGTTATTGGCTCTTGGCCTTGTTGGGCTAATCCTTATCCAGCATGGCAAGGGCGCAGATGCAGGGGCTGCATTTGGTTCTGGCGCAGCCGGTTCGGTTTTTGGTGCGAGAGGCGCACACTCTTTTTTATATAAACTAACCGCCGTTTTGGCTATTGGTTTTTTTGTAACAAGCATCAGTCTTGCTTACTTTGCATCAAATGAAAGAGTTGCCGCAGATCCTGAACAAAGTATTATGACCCAAAGTGTTATGAGTGATGACGGCTTTGATTCAGATACGAGCGAAATTCCAAGCAATTAGTTTAAGCCGTCGTGGTGAAATTGGTAGACACGCAGCCTTGAGGGGGCTGTAGCGCAAGCTGTGACGGTTCGACTCCGTCCGACGGCACCACTTAATTTAACTGTAATAATGCTGTTTGTTATTGTACAATCAGCATAGTTTCTTACTCACTATTCTATGAGCCTTCTGAATAAAACCGTCCTTAAGGGGATAGGCTTGATGCTTTTGGGCATGAGCACTGTTCCTTTTTTAGATGTCTTTGCAAAACTCTTGAGTGAGGATTATTCTGTGATGCAGGTTACGTGGACCCGGTTTTTTTTCCATGCTTGCTGGTTGATACCCATAATACTATGGCAGCAAGTCCAGTGGAAGAGGGTTCCAGAGAGCTTAGGCCTTCAGTTCATGAGGGGGCTCATGTTAACCCTAGCAACGCTTTTCTTCTTTGCAGCCATAAAGTCTAACCCTATTCCTAACGCGCTGACCCTACTTTTTATCTCTCCTTTAGTGGTAGCTATGCTTTCGCCAGCTTTATTGGGAGAGCGATTTGATTTGTTTATTGGGGCTGGAGTGGTAGTAGGGTTTTTTGGCGTAGTTGTTGTTCTGCAGCCTTCAGGTGAAGAGTTTAAGCCAAGTCTTCTTTTAGCAGTAGTTGCGGGCATTTGTTATGCTCTCTATATTATCTTTACAAAAAAACTTTCCTTTAAGGCGCCTCCCGTCCTAACTCTTTTTTATTCGGCAGTTGTTGGAATTGCAATTATGTTGCCCCTAGCTTTGTTTTCTTGGACGGGGCCCGACTTGAAGGGAGTGTTGCTGGGTGCTGCCATGGGTTTTTTTGCTGCAGCATCACATTTCTTTATTATTAAAGCTTTCGAGTTCGCAAGCGCTTCTGAACTAAGTCCTTTTAATTATTTTGAAATTGTTGGTGCTATTACTTTGAGCTACGTTGTCTTTGGTTATATTCCAAATCTTCAGGCAATTATTGGGCTTTTTGTTATTATGGGAAGTGGCCTCTTTGTGTCTTGGCGTGTTATGAAAAATAATGACGGACAAGCAGAAGACAAAGAAAAACTAATAGAGCCCCTGTAAGAAAAGGCCTTGCACAAATGCAGCTCCATGTTTTTGCTTGTGTTTTAAACAAACGCCTATATATACTTCACTATAATGTCTTGGCTTGAATCGACTCAAGTCTTCTAGCATCTGAATTTTAAATTATTCTATAAATATGAACTGGCGCACAAGAACTGAAAATAAATTAGAGAACTTTTCTGACTGGATTTTTGATAACGCTAAGAAAATGATCCTAGCGATTTTTGTATTAGTAGTTGCAATTGGATCCCAATTGCCTTCTCTAAAGGTGGACACAACTACTGAAGGTTTTTTGCATAAAACAGACCCAATGAGGGTTGAGTACGATGTTTTCAGAGACCAATTTGGTCGTGATGAAAAGCTAATGATCGCTGTTAAAACAAATAACATCTTTGATCTTAATTTTTTAGAAAAACTCGATAATTTTCACCATGCCTTAGAGAATGAACTGCCAAATATTAAGGCGGTCGACTCACTAATTAATGCAAGAAATACTTACGGAATTGAGGGAGAGCTTATTGTTGAGCCCTTAATAGACAGCTTGCCAAAAAATAAAGACGACCTCATTAAGCTTAAAGAAACAGTAACTAACAATAGTCTTTATGAAAACTCACTATATAGTGAAGACTTCACTATGACTACAGTCACGATTGATACAGAGACTTATTCAAGCTCAGGCGCCCCCCAAGAGACACAAAGCTTTGAGTTTGACGATGGGCTGGAGTTTGACGATGGGCTGGAGTTTGACGATGGGCTGGAGTTTGACGATGGGCTGGAGTTTGACGATGGGCTGGAGTTTGATGAAGATACTCTTGGTGAGCAGAGGCTCTATTTAACTGATGCTGAAAATGACGAAATCATTGCTGAAACGCAAAGAATTATGGAGCGATTTAATGACAGTAATTTTGAGATCTACTTGTCAGGTTCTGCGGCAATTGCAGGTATTTTTAAGCAAGCGCTTATGAATGATTCGGCTGTTTTTATTAGTTTAATGATGATAGTTATCATGGTTGTTTTGTTCGCTTTATTCCGAAGGGTGTCCGGAGTCATATTGCCATTGGCCTGTGTTTCATTGACACTAATAATGACAGTGTCCCTGATGTCAATTTTTTCCGCACCATTTACTATGGCTACTCAAATCATGCCAACATTTCTTCTTGCGGTTGTGACAAGTGCGTCCATTCACTTACTGGCAGTATTTTATAAGGATTTCGCAACAACCAATGATACAAAAAAGTCTCTTAGATATGCAATGGGACACTCTGGATTGGCGATTATAATGACCTCAATTACAACTGCCGTAGGCCTGTGGTCTTTCTCGTTTTCTGGAGTGGCGCCTGTAGCAGATCTTGGTGTTTTTGCTAGTAGCGGGGTAATGGTTGGGCTTGTTTTTACACTAATCTTTCTTCCATCTTTGATTTCGGTAACCAAGTTTAGGCCAATCAAGCAAAGGACAGGAAAGGACGGCCAAACGTTTATGGATAAAGCGCTTATTGGGATCAGCGTTTTTGCAACCAGCAAGCCAAAGTTAATTATTTCACTAAGCGCTGTTTTAATAATATGTGCAGCTATTATTGCTTCTCAATTAAGGTTTTCTCACTTCCCGCTTCAGTGGCTCCCAGAGGATAATTTTGCACGAATAGCAACAGAGGAGGTTGATAAAAACTTAAAGGGCTCCCTTACTCTAGAAGTGATTATTGATACTGAGAAAACAAACGGCCTCTATAATCCAGAAGTCTTAAGGGTTATTGATGACGTCTCTCAAAACATCAATTCGATTTCAACAGGAAATATGTTTGTTGGAAAGGTCATAAGCTACATTGATGTCATCAAAGAAACCAATAGAGCTTTAAATGAAAACCGTGATGAATACTACGCTATTCCAGACGACCCTGACCTTATTGCCCAAGAATTTTTACTGTTTGAAAGTAGCGGCAATAATGATTTAGCCAGTCTCGTTGACTCTAACTATTCTAAAGCCAGGCTAACTCTAAAAACTCCATTCATAGACTCTCTTGAGGCAAACACTTTTATTGATAATGCGCAGCTTTATCTCGATGAAAAGTTTGGCTCCTTGGCAAAAGTAACCTTTACAGGGATAGGCACCCTCATGACAGTGACCTTTGAAGAGGCTATTTATAGTAGTGCAGTGAGTTATATTTTGGCATTTTCTCTTATCGCTATATTAATGGTTTTATTGATTGGAAATATTAAGATTGGGCTCATTAGTATGATTCCTAATCTTTTGCCAATCATTATCCTTTCAACAATCATGGTGATTTTCAAAATGCCTTTAGATATGTTTACACTTTTAATTGGAGCTATTGCACTAGGCCTGGCTGTTGACGATACGGTTCACTTTATGCACAACTTCAGAAGGTATGAGTTGCAGTATAACGATGTAGACAAGGCGGTTCGTTTAACACTACTAGGAACTGGAAGAGCAATAACGCTTACATCTATTGTTCTGGCTCTTGGTTTTCTTGTGCTTACCTTTTCTCAGATGAACAACATGTTTGATTTTGGAATTTTAACCGCAAGCGCAATACTGGTTGCATTGCTAGCTGATTTTTTTCTGATGCCAGCAATTATGAAAATAATCATCAAAGACAAAACAAGCCTGTAATGAAGACATAAAAAAGGCGCTTAACAGCGCCCTTTTTTCTGAAAAAACTATGGTTGTTAGGCTTGAGCTTGCGCCATAACCTCTTCAACGAAGTTGTCTTCTTTTTTCTCTATTCCTTCGCCAACTTCATATCGAACAAACGATAAAACTTCAGAATTTTTCGATTTTACAAGGTCTCCAACAGTCATGTCTGGGTCCTTAACAAATGCCTGTCCGTAAAGAGTTACCTCGTTTACAAATTTTTTCATTCTTCCCACAATCATCTTTTCAATGATGTTATCTGGCTTGCCACTCTCTTTTGCTTGTTCAATAAAGATTGCTTTCTCCCTCTCTAGCAGTTCGCTGGAAAGCTGATCTTCACTTACACACTCAGGCCTAGAAGCGGCAATGTGCATAGCTACATCTTTAGCTAATTCAGCATCCTCAGACGAGAGCACTGCAAGCACTGCAATTCGGTCGCCATGTTTATAGGCGCCTAAAACACCACTATCAGTGCTTACAATTTGCACTCTTCTAACTGAAATATTTTCTCCAATCTTCGCAATAATTCCCTCTCTGGCCTCATCAACAGTTTCTCCAGAATCTAGCTTCTGGCTTACAAAGCTTTCCACTGACTCAGGCTTATTTTTGAGCGCTAGTGCACCTAAGGCTTCTACAAAATCTATAAATGCAGAGCCTTTTGTGACGAAGTCAGTTTCAGAGTTGACCTCAAGAATTGCAGCATGTTTGTTATCATCACTGATAGTAACATTCACCAATCCTTCAGAAGCAACTCGACCAGCTTTCTTTGCAGCTTTTGCAGCTCCTGAAGCGCGCATCAAGTCAATTGCTGCCTCAAGATCTGCATTGGTTTCAACGAGCGCTTTCTTGCAGTCCATCATTCCTGCACCAGTTCTTTCTCTTAATTCTTTAACTAAAGCGGCTGTGATTGCCATATTAATGTCTCCTATATAAACCGAACTTGATTACTTGTCGGCCTCAGTTTTCTTAGTTGAGGTTTTCTTTGCTGCAGGCTTTTTAGCTGCAGGCTTTTTAGTAGCCTCTTTCTTTTCTGCAGGCTTTTTAGCTGCAGGCTTTTTAGCTGCAGGCTTTTTCTCTTCAGCAGGCGCTTCCGCTTCAGTGCTTTCTTCAGAAACCTTTTTCTTTGCTGCAGGCTTTTTAGCTGCAGGTTTTTTCTCTTCAGCAGGCGCTATCGCTTCAGTGCTTTCTTCAGAAGCCTCTTTCTTTGCTGCAGGCTTTTTAGTAGCCTCTTTCTTTGCTGCAGGCCTTGTCTCAACGATAGAAGCTTTAGCCTCCAAAACCGCGTCTGCAATTTTTCTTGCATAGTATCCAATTGCTCTAATTGAATCATCATTTCCAGCTATCACATAATCGATGCCCTCAGGATTATGATTAGAGTCTACAACGCCTATAATTGGCAGGCGAAGAGTTTGAGCTTCTCTAACAGCATTTTTTTCATGACCAATATCAACCACAAAAACAACATCAGGTATGGTGCCCAAGTCTTTAATGCCGCCAAGGCTTCTTTCTAGCTTCTCCATCTCGCGGGTCATTACTAGGGCTTCTTTCTTAGTAAATTGAGCAAAGTTTTCTTCTGCTAGAAACTCTAAATCTTTAAGTCGTTTTATAGACGCCTTGATAGTTTTGTAGTTTGTCATCATTCCGCCTAACCAGCGATGATTAACGTAAGGCATGCCGCAACGAATTGCCTCTTCTTTAATTATGTTGCTTGCAGCTCTTTTTGTTCCTACAAAGAGAATTGATCCTCCTTGAGATGCAGTTTTGCTAGCAAAGTTTAGTACATCATTAAACTGGGGCAGTGTTTTTTCTAAATTGATTATGTGAACACCGTTTCGTGTTCCGTAAATATAAGGCTCCATTTTTGGGTGCCAAAAACGAGACCTGTGGCCGAAGTGAACACCGGCCTCTAACATTTTTTTCATTGACGCTTTCGCCATACATTTCTCCTGGGTTAAGACTTCCACATTGCCTATTAGCCAACCCCTTTTAAAGGGCACCCTGACTAATATTGGGGCGCTGTGTGATACATTAAATTACTGACGTTGTTAATACAATGCCGTTCCTTTTCCAGCCAAAATGCTGAAAGGCGATAATTATCCCATATTTTTTCTAAATACGCAAAGACTATTTGGCTGCCTGTTTTTCTGTGTAAGGCTTTTAGAGTATTCGACGCATCCCAAAAAAAGACTCGTTATAATTGAGCCTTTTTTCGTTTTTCCTGCGCAGTTTTTGGTTATGATAGTGCTTAGAGCTATTAAAGGGGAGGCTCAACATTATATATTTAATTGTTGTTTATGAAGATTGCGATTATTGGCAGTGGAATATCGGGCTTAACCACTGCATACCTTTTACACAAAGACCACGACATTACTGTTTTTGAAGCAAATGACTATATTGGTGGACATACCCACACACACGAAATAAGCCAGAACAACAAAATGTGGAGGGTCGATTCAGGCTTTATTGTCTACAACGAAAAAACCTACCCTAATTTCATTAAGCTTCTAAAAGAACTAAAGGTAAAGGTCCAAAAGACTACAATGGGTTTCAGTGTTAAGGCGCCATCACAAAACCTTGAGTATTCTGGGGGCTCTCTAAATACGGTTTTTGCCCAGAGACTTAATTTGTTCAAGCCAGCCTTTTTGATTATGCTGAAGGACATTCTTCGCTTTAATCGCCTAGCTGCAAAAGAGCTTTCCAAGGTTGACGAGACAACAACCATTCTTAGTTTTTTAGAAAAACATAAGTTTAGCAAGCCCTTTGTGGAGAATTACATTATTCCAATGGGTGCGGCTATTTGGTCAACTGCAGCTAACAAAACAACGGAAATGCCCGCAGCTTTTTACATTCGTTTTTTTAAAAACCATGGTCTTCTCCAGATATTTAATCGCCCACAATGGTATGTTATCAAGGGCGGCTCTAAGTCCTATGTTCAAAAAATAATAGAGGGTTTTCAGGAAAAAATTCTTCTATCTAAGCCAGTAATAAAAGTAGAGCGTAACCCCTCTGAGGTCAAGATTTATTGTGAAAAAGAAGCTGATCCATTATTTTTTGATAAAGTTGTCTTTGCTACCCATAGCGACCAAGCGCTAGCATTGCTTAAGGACCCAAGCAATGATGAAAAGTCAGTTCTTGAGGCCATGCCCTATCAAAAAAATACAGCTATAGTTCACACTGATGTGACACTAATGCCAAAAATTAAAAAAACCTGGTCAAGCTGGAATTATTTGTTGAGTGGCGACCTAAATAGACCCGTCACACTGACTTATAATATGAATATTCTTCAGTCATTGGACGCGAAACCAGACTTTTTGGTGACCCTTAACAGTTTGAACGAAATCAACCCTTCAAAAATAATCAAAAAAATTGATTATTCGCACCCCCTCTTTACGGTTAATGGAGTCCATGCTCAGAAGAAAAAAAACCAAATCAGTGGCCAAAATAATACATATTATTGTGGCGCCTACTGGGGCAATGGTTTTCATGAAGACGGAGTCAATAGTGCGCTCGATGTCTGCAAGGCTTTTGGGGTCTCGCTATGAGCCTTTCTAAAATGCATCACTTATACTGGGGAACTATTAGTCACCATAGGCATACTCCATTCAGCCGTTTTTTTAAGTACCCTATTTTTATGGCTTATATTGATATCTCTAATTTAGCCTCTGTCATGAAGCCATCTATGCTTTGGAACATCAACAAGCCTGCAATCGTTTCCTACAGGAGACAGGACTATCATGGGGACCCATCAATAGGCCTTGAAGAGGCTGTTAGAAAAACTATGCATGAAAAAACAGGTATAGAATTCAAAGGTCCAATCAGGCTTCTTACACACTTAAGATACTTTGGACACTGCTTTAATCCAGTTAGTTTTTATTACTGTTTTGATGAAAATGATAAAAAAGTTGAGGCTATAATGGCCGAAGTTACTAATACTCCATGGAAAGAAAGGCACGCATACGTTATAAATGAGCGGCTAGAGTCGAGCAGCAAACTAAGCTTTACTGCCACTCCAAAAAAACAATTCCATGTCAGCCCTTTTTGGGGAATGGACCACGAATATGAGTGGTTTTTTTCTAATCCTGAAGAGGCGTTAAATGTAATAATGAAAAACTATAAAGATGGAGAAAAGGTGTTCAATGTTGCGCTGAGCTTAAAAAGGCAAGCCTTCAGTAAGAAAGGCCTTATTAAGGCTATTCTTAGGTTTCCGTTTGCAACTATGATGGTTGTCTACAGAATACATTGGCAAGCCCTGATGCTTTTAATCAGAAGGGCTCCATTTTTTACACACCCAGATAAATTATGACAAAAGAAAAACAGTTCAAAGACAAGCTATCCGTTGACGCTCTTGCGAACAGCATTCAAGAAATGCAAAAAAGCACACGCACAACGTCTTTTTTTAAAAGCATTTTATTTAGAAAGCTAAAAAGCATTAATAGTGGTGAGCTAACCATTATTGATGGAAGCCGCAAACACGTTTTTGGTAATCCAGATTCTGAGTTTAAGGCAGAGCTGGAGGTTTTTTCGCAAGAGTTTTATGTTTTTTTAGGAAGTGGGGGGACAAATGGCGCTGCAGAGGCCTTCACTGCTGGATACTGGGGCTCCAACAACCTTGTCAAGTTGATACAGCTTATTATTAAAAATAAAAAAACTTTGCTTGGCCTTGAGTCTGGCTTAGCAAGACTGGCCAATCCAATTACAAAACTAATTCACAAAAAAAGACAAAATACTTTAGCTGGAAGTAAAAACAATATCTTGGCCCACTATGATTTGAGTAATGATTTTTACAAGCTTTGGCTAGATCCAACAATGACCTATTCAAGTGGAGTTTTTCTTAATAAGAACTCAAGCATGAAAGAGGCTTCTATTGAAAAATTAGATAGAATCTGTAGAAAACTCAAGCTTAAAAACACAGACCATGTTCTTGAAATTGGCACAGGGTGGGGAAGCTTTGCAATTCATGCCGCTAAAAACTATGGCTGCAAGGTTACAACAACAACCATCTCTGATAAACAGTTTCAATATGCATCAGAGCTTATATCTAAAGAAGGCCTTGATAACAAAATAACACTTTTAAGCAAAGACTATCGAGAGCTTGAGGGTTCATTTGACAAGGTTGTTTCTATTGAAATGATAGAGGCTGTCGGCGCAGAGTACGTTCCTGGGTTCTTCGAAAAAGCATCCTCATTAATGAAAATAAATGGACTCATGCTGCTTCAGGGGATAACCTACAATGACCCTGACTTTGATTCTTACAAGAGATCAGTTGACTTTATAAGGAAGTATATTTTTCCAGGCTCATGTCTTGTTGCAATGCCGCAAATATTACAAGCCATCAAAGATAAGACTGATATGGCGATGATACACTCTGAAGACATTACTCATCATTATGCAAGAACCCTAGAGATTTGGCGAGAAGACTTTCTAGCTGTTTTGCCTCAGGTTAAAGAGCTTGGTTTTTCAGAGCCTTTTACGAGGATTTGGAATTTTTACCTGGTCTACTGTGAAGCAGGTTTTCTTGAAAACCTAATTGGAGACTTTCAGCTTGTGTTTGCAAAGCCGGATTCAAGAAACACTCAAATTACATATTAACTTATGATTACTTTATTAATTAAACTTGCAGAAAAAGGGTGGTTGCCGGACTCATTAATCAGGCTCGGAATAAAGCGCCTATGCAGTCAACGCTTGGTGAAGGCAACAAGCTTTAGTGATGATGATATGGAAAAGGAGCATGCCGCATGGGTTGAAGTTTTAAAGAAAAGCCCAATTGCACTTGTTCCAGAAAAAGCAAACGAACAGCATTATGAGGTTCCACCAAGACTCTTTGAGCTTGTGCTCGGAAAGAGGCTTAAATATAGCTCGGGCCTTTGGCCAAAGGGGGTGTCTTCGCTTGACCAGTCTGAATCTGCCATGCTAGAGCTGACAACGCAGAGAGCAGAATTGGTTGATGGCCAAGATATATTAGAGTTAGGGTGCGGTTGGGGGTCTTTAACGCTCTATATGGCGGAGCATTTTCCAAAAAGTAAAATTACCGCAGTTAGCAACTCTTATGACCAGAGGCAGTTTATAGAAGAAAGGTGCAGACAGCTTAAGCTAGACAATGTCAGGGTTATCACTGCAGACATGAATGATTTTGAGGCTGAGGGATTGTTTGATCGAGTTGTTTCAATCGAGATGTTTGAGCATATGCGCAATTATGAAAAACTACTTGGCAGAGTTAATTTGTGGTTAAAAAAGGAAGGAAAGCTTTTTGTACATATATTTTCCCACCAAAGAGTTGCCTATCCGTTTGAAGATAATGACGATGCAGACTGGATGGCAAGGGAGTTTTTTAGCGGTGGCCAAATGCCCTCCCATAGGCTATTGATGAGCTTTCCAGGTCAAATGAAAATACAAAAAGACTGGAGAGTGAGTGGAACGCACTACGAAAAAACCTCTCTTGCTTGGCTTCAAAAAATGGACAAAAACAAAGCAGAGGTTTTAGAGCTCTTTAAGAAAACTTATGGAAAAAATGACGCCAAATCATGGTTCCAAAGATGGCGTATTTTTTTCATGTCTTGCGAGGTTCTTTTTGGGTTTGCCCATGGCTCTGAATGGGGCGTCTCGCACTACCTTTTTGAGAAACCGCAATGATTAGAGACTTTGGCGCTATCGCTTTATGCATTTTAACGGCTTACCTTGTTGCTATAGCAGCTTCAGTTGATGGGATATTTTTTTCTGGAATTCCAATAATTCTTTTGTGTGCCATCGTCAGTTTTGTGACGCATTGGCT
>Ga0228653_1000243_pt1 | contig 18441 bp, 28 predicted proteins | sample 65DmetaG_FD_182745 | JGI IMG/M metagenome (GOLD analysis project Ga0228653, IMG submission 182745) | Seawater microbial communities from Monterey Bay, California, United States - 65D | ecosystem: Environmental > Aquatic > Marine > Coastal | place: USA: California | collected 2016-11-02
CTTTAATCCGTTTCTGATTAAGTTATCTATTGCCGTACAAAATAATGGTTCGTTTACCATTGTGGTTGGTAATCTTTCTATCTTAACTTGTGAGATGTAAGATGTAGAAGATAAGTAGTTTCTAAGTATCTCAGCAAGATTACACTCATTCATATCTAATTGTGCATCTTCCTTAACTAAGTTTGTAAATTCCTTTACACCCGAATATACTTTCTGAGTATGTCTTAATCCCTCCTCTAACATTCGTAGTGGAGAACCTATTTTTAATTCTTTGATTTTTTCTTCTGATAATCTTCGTTGTAACGATGATAATCCTCTTGGCATATATGTGTTGATACCACTATGCATATCATGTCGGAGAATCTTTGCAGCGTGTTCTAAGTAAGAGTTTTTCTGATTAACTTCTACTTCTGCTAGGTGTTGTAGTGTTGTATCGGTTGCTATCTTTAGAACTCTATCATAACCACCCTTTATACCCTTAATAGGAGTATAGTTACCAAATAACCAACGAGATGTTCCATCCTTTGCTATTCGTTCAAATTCACCACTTATATTTTCTCCTCTTTTTAATCTCTGCCAAAACTCTCTATATTCCAAACTTTCTCCATATTGCTTTGGAACCATATTCTTATGTGCCTTATGTTTTAATTCCTTTTCGGTAAACTTAAACGTATTACAAAACTTTGAATTGGCTTCTAATATGTATCCATCCATATCCAACATTACAACTAAGTTTGATTTATCAATTGCTGATAATTGTAAATCAATATTCTTTTCTTTGAGTTTTGTACTTTTGATGAAATCATATATGACATAAGAAAATGGTGGTATAAATAGAATTATACAACCATATCCAAATTCGGCTAAAAGATAAGAGGGTTCAAGCCATCTAAATATAATACAAGTTTGTACTATAAAAAAGATTAATATAATAGAACCCGCTATGCCTAAACATATTTTTGCGAACTTATTCAATTTATAAAATATCGTTCAAATTATATTATCGGGGAGATAACTGTTTGAACTTTTTGGGGTGTGAAGTAATGTAACCTATTTAGAATAAATATACACTAATATGAAAAGAACTCATCTTCATCATTGTTGTCAGATATTTCACCATAATCTAAATATTCATTTAACATTCTCTTTTGGTGAGTTTTCATAACATTAACTACTTTTGTAATGTAATGTGTTTTACAATCTGTCATTTCTCTGATTAGAAGATAGAGATGTTTTTTATTGAAGTTTTCTATATATTGACTTCTTCTGAATAATTCTAAAATAGCATCTGCAATTTGAATATCTCTTTTCTTTGTAAATACCTTTGTTAGATTTTTATCCCAATATGCTAACATAAGTTCTTTGAATTCATCAAATTCATTTCCTTTTTGTTCATGATAAAAATCATTTTGAGGATTCCAAGTCTCAGGCATCTGAGATAATAAGTCAGTTTTCTTATATCTTTTATAGTTTGAATTGTTACTTAGAATTAAATGATTCTTTGCAACAATAGAAAAATAAGAAAACGCTCTACCCTTATCCGGCTTATACATATGTATCTTTTGAATCAATACCGATACTACTTCTTTTTTAACATCTTCTTTGGATACATCAAAGTATGAAAACTTAAATGTGTTTAGAATATTTTCTGCTAATTTTTCGAATGGATATTTAATTCTTTCTTTGTATATTTTATTTCTCTCCTTTGGGTCACTACTAGCATTGTACTCAATTATAGCATCTTGCGCTGGAGTTCCAAAATATATTTTAGATTTCTTTTTTCTAGGTCTGGGCATATTTTATATGTTAGTTTTATACTTTTCGATAGTATCTTTTAATTCTTTGAAAACTACACCAACTTCATCATCGGATTCAAAAGAACCTCTGATATCTATCTCCTTCATCTCCTCTAACATTTTTTCCAAAGTGGCAACGGATAATTCATTTAAGTTATCCATATCGTTAGCGATTGTTTCAATCTGTCTAACCAATTGAGTACCTCTCCAAATAAAAAATATATTTGATATTGTAAGTACTCCTATGATAATGTATAATATGTAGATTAATTCCATTTAGATAATATTTTTACTAATATACGAAAAAATAATTAGAAATCCAAATTATGCTTCACCTTTTTCTCCCCAGTAAGGAAAATCGATAATTTCTATTTCTTCTTTTTCTTTTTCTTTTTCGATTTGATTATTCAAATGTTTTATTTTTGTTAGAATTTTACTATCCAATTCTAGTTGGTCTAACAATTCTTGGTCAATTAATTCATCAATTAAGGCCTCTAAAATAATTTCTAATGTTGATATCTTTTGTTCTAATAAGTAAATTTTATTCATTCGTTGGTTTAAGGTGTAAGAGAACCTGTAAGCTGATTTATTGCTTCCATAAATTCTTTGAAATCTCTATCAGATTCGGTTTCGTAATCTAAACTACCAAACGCTTTCTTAACAGAATTGTGATGATAACCCATTGCATGTGCCATTCGAACACACATAATCTTATATTCATAAATATTCATATCATCAGGAACATCGAATGAAATGTTCTTAGCTTCCCTATTATGGGAACTTTCTGATTCGTAGTTTAATAATCCCATAATTATACCAATTTATATCCTTTATCTAAAAGAGGTTGTGCTTTTTTATATTTAACAAACTCCATTTCTCCTTCTGGTGATTGTAACATCACTCTTTCATTTCTACCTGGCTTCTTTTCTTTTTTGATTTCTGCGCTATATCTTCTGATTGAGGATGTTACATCAATCCCATCAATTGAATCAATTAATCTTTGTGCAGTAATACATTCAAATAATCCTAAATCATTCATATACTCATCTTGATTTTCCCAATTATCTTTATCAGATGAAAATTCCACAACACCTAAATTATCAGTATCTACTTTGAATGATTTATGTCTTGCTGTTTTTCTTGTCTTTTGTTTTACACTATCTCTTTCGAAGTAAACAACCATCTCTTCTGATGTTTCAGTTACTATTGGATTTACCAAAGTTAAATCATCATACTCTCCTCCAAATTTGATAGTAACAATACGTTTATCCATACCAACATCTAAGGCATTTACAGCATACTCTTTATCTAATTTAGATATTCTTTCTTTATATTCATTTAACTCTTCGTTTGTAACGGGAGTTTTTTCAACTCTTTTTACTATCATAATATTTTTCTATTTCTTCGGTTAGGTAATCTACTGCTTCTGAACTTCCAACAAGTGCTCCGTATTTTGAATAATACTTTATCCACTTATCTCTATCAGATTCAAGTTGTTTTTTTAATTGATATCTTTCTGGTACATGAACTTTAATATAACTCATCTAATAAATCTTCTGGTGTTTCTCTATAAACTCTATAACTATCTTCATCGAAGTGTTCAGTCGAAACTTCAAATACAATTGAGTTATCTTCCAATGCAATTAATTGATGAGGTAATCCTCTATCAATTAAAACACTATCACCCTTTTCTAAAGTTTTACCTTCTAACTTTCCATCTTCCACATTCAACCAATTAAATTGGAATCTACCTTCTTGTACATACCAACTTTCTTTTTTCTTAATATGGTAGTGCATTGAGAATCGGTTTCTATCCTTTGTGAATACTAATAATTTTCCACAATACTCTTCATCGTTGTGAATCCATAGTTCATATCCCCAATTCTTTTCTACTCTCTTAGGAGCTTTAATATCTACATCTATAATCATTCTGCGTAACTTTGTGTGTTTAACAATCCACTATATGCACATGCATTAAATTTTCCCATATGTGGTAGGATAGCAAGTTCTTTTGCTTTTGCCTCTACCATTACATCAACACCAGTACCATATAAATTAGGTAGATGATTAATGTAATCTGAATGTGCTTGTGGTTTTAATTTATCATTCTCTTCATGCAATGCTTTACTTTCAGAGTAATGAACAATGGGTTTAATATTTTTAGGCCATGTTGAGATTGCCAACTTTAATGCTTCTTCTTCACTCAATCCACCTGTATTAAATTTGTGGTGGTGATAATCAAACACAATTGGAATACCAATACGTTCATGTATGTACATCAAATCTTTTACTGAATACATAGATGCCTTATCATCATTCTCAACAGTCAATCTACTTTTTACTGAATCAGATAATCTCTCAAAGTTCTCACAAAATCTATCCATAGCTGATTTCTTATCTCCATAAACACCATTACAATGAATGTTGATTTTATTGTAATGAGATTTTTCTAATCCTAACAAATCAAAAATCTTACCATGCATTTCTAAATCAGTAATTGTGTTTTCTACAACATGCGGTCTTGGTGAAACCAAAACATTAAATGGACCAGGATGTGAAGTGATTCTAATTCCATTTGTTTTTGCGTAATGCCCACATGCTTCTAATATTGTTTTAATTCTAAGATAATGTGGAGATTTCTCTATCTCATATTCAGAACCCCAAGGAAACATTTCGGAAGATAATCTGAATAGATTGATTCCATTCTCATTGTTCCATTCCAAAATCTTATATAAATCTCTAGCGTTTTGTAATCCCAATTCCGTTGCGTATTCAACACCCCTTTCTAAGAATGTTCTTTTAATCATTGAACGATTGGTAGTTACTTTTGGTTTTTGACCCGATAGAGTCATATTAATACAAGCGTATCCTAAATTCATCTTTTGTATGATTTCTTATTTGTTATTAACAAATATACGAAATTAATTTCAAAAAACCAAATTATTTTTAATAAGTTTTTGAATCGAAGTTTGAAGGATAGTTTGTATCCTTTTCATTTTTAATGTAAGTTAACCAATAATTTACTGCGTTCTGATTATTTATCCACTTACTTTTATCTCCCCAATTGAAATTAGGTCTAGCGTAAAATGGTTTTTCATTCATTACATATTGTGCTCTTTTAGAAGAAGATGGTACAGGTTCATCTATTAAACCATCACCAGTATTATCATACCCATCAATAGTACCATCACCATCAATATCTATTCCTCTACGTTTAGTAGTCTTTGTTAATGATTCAGTTTCATCAACTTTTTTTTTATAATCTTCTGCAGCTTCTTTTAAATCTTCGTTAGGTTCTGATTCCGTTTCAGATTCTTCTACAATTTTTGAAATATCTTCTGGTGTTAAATCTTCAACCATATCATTCATTACTAAATCTAACGCATGGTCTTCATCCCATTCATCATCATCACTATCATCAATCTCATCTTCTTCTGGTTCATCATCATATAATTCTCTCTTACGAATTACTTTTTGTTTATCTACAATTCCCTTATCAACTTTTAATGCGTTGTTAAATGCAATTACCAATGCTACTGCTAATGGGTCGAATACAAATATAATAATAAGAATAAACCAGTTAATAATTTGGTCCATCGGTTTATCTAATAATCCACTAAGATATTGTAGAGGACCTAATTCAGATGATACTCCTTCTGATGATTCAACATCCAATATTTTTAATTGAATGGATTGTAATGAATCAGCTGCCACTTCTCTTTTTGTTTGTACACTTTTACGATTTTCCTCTTCAACTGATATTCTTTGTTGTGATAATCTTAATTCGGTTGTTGATATTGTTTGTCTAAATCCAGTTGTTGATGATGTATCTCTAACTTGAATAGAACTTGCTTTAGCGTTTGAAAGTGTTGCTATATTATCTGATATTCTTTCTAACTCGGTATCATATCGTGCAACATCATCTCCCCAAAACTTTTCTTTTTGTTGTAGAAATGCTAATTGTTTTTCTTGAACACTAAATTGATTAAATGTATCTTGAAATGCTGATGTAAGAAATCCATAGATACCCAATGATGTAATGAGTATTAGAATAACCACTGCTCCACTTAGATAGATTCTAAATGTTTTGTTTATCTTTTCCCAATAGTTGTAGAGATATCCAGCTGTAATTAATTTAGCTAATTCTAAAGAACTTGCCATTATCATAACGGAAAATGCAGCTCCTGCAAATAGTTTAGATAAACCACTTACGGAGAAGAACGCTGCGTTGAATGCTACAAACAAAGCAGATAATCCTAACAATAAAGTTCTAAATTTCATTTTGGAGTTTTATCCAATTAAATTTCTAGTTAACTCTAGTAACCTTTCAATTTTAATTGTCATAGATATGGCATCTTTTTGATTAGAAGGTCTTTTTCCTTCTAACATTTCTTTGATTACTACGTTTGAGTTTTCAATACCGTCTAAGTAATCTTTTACTTTTGTTTTATATGCTTCTTTCATAATAACTTATTGTTTCTTAATATATATAAATATCTAAAAATCAAAAAAGGGAGATTTTTTACAACCTCCCCTAACTAAACTAACACCACTAAGACTAATATTTAATCTTAACTTTTTTTGATTTTCTCTCTTCCTTTTTATCCAAAAGAATAGTAAGTAAACCATTTTCAATGGATGCTTCGGCAGAAGTTCCATCGTAATCTTTCCCTACTTTAAATCTTAGATTTACATTACCAACTACCGCATTTACATTTTCAGTTTCTGCTTTAATTGTAATTAAATCGTCTGTAACATTTAATTCAACACCTTTAGGGTTATGTCCTACAACATTGATGAGGAGTTTTTGTTTTCCATCTTCAGTTGTAATAGAATAATTACCTTGTTGGTGATTAATTTGAAGTGGTTTGAATCCTTTATCAAACACATCATCAAATAAGTTGTCAATTGTATAAATCATATTTTCCATTTTTAAGTTAAACATACAATCTATATATTACCAAATCTATACCAATTCTTTTTAAATGACTTTTTGTCAGTTTAATTAAAAGTTTTCAGAAATTTTGTCATACATACCCGTTGATTTTCTATATTCTGAGTTTTCTAATCTAGTACTCATATGGTCAGCCCAATGGATAATATATGGTAAATCAGTTTTTACTTGGAAATCTTCATTGTATGAAATGAAGTATTTCTTTGTTGCATCATTATACAACCCATCAGCCATATGAATACCTAATTGCTCTTTCTGAGTGTATTTGATTCCATATTGATTTAATAACCAAAATGCTCTATCAGTTACATCAAAGTATTGTAACTTTGGATTGTGAGTAAAGTATTCCTTTTTATTTTTTTGGTGCCACTCTGATTCTTGTGGTAAGTAGTATGGTTCTTTACCATCACCCAACTTTCCTAAATCATGATGGAATGCTGCGAACAATAATTCCTCATCGGTAAAGTTAATATGACCTCCACTTTCTTCAAACATCTTTTTTAGTTTGAAAGCATTTCTTGCTACATTCATTACGTGGTCAATATAACCACCAGGATATGCAGAGTGAAAGTTCAACTTACCACTAGCAGGTGCAATAGCTAATTCATTTCCTAATTCATCAGCTGAATACATATGGAGAAGTTTCTCTAATCTTTCTCCAGTAAATACCTTTTTAATAGCTTCTATAAATTTATTATAGTTTGCTTCTAATTGTTCTGGTGTGTAATTTCTAATCATTCTTCTATATATTTTGATGTTAGTGCTCTATATAATATTTCTAATTCTTCTTCAGTTGTACAAAATCCAAGTCCATCAAAATCTAATATTTCAATAAAATATTGACCTGGCTTTAATCCCATATTTCGTAATTCCATATCATCATCAGATGAGTTCGTTACAAATCTTGGTGCGTATTTATCGGTTCTTTCTTTTGGAATAGGTAATGTCCAAAAGTAGGGTTTATCCAATTCATCACCCTCTTCAACATCTTCTCTATTCTCTATAAAATCAGGTGTACCATTATAATCGTTAGAGATGTGTTTTGACCAACCCTGCCTTTTAAAGGTTTCATCGGTTAGAGGTGTTGCTTGTAGTTTTACCTTTCTCATTCCAATACTATTCTAATAGTTTCTTCTATATCTTCAAATCTTGCTTTAACAATAAGTGTATCACCTACCATTTCATCTATTGGTGCAATAACTGTATTTATTTCTCCACCATCTCCACTATATGAAAACTCATTAATAGTTGGTACAATAGTTCCAGCAAATCCAGTTACATATGTTGTATCTACATCTACCCAATCACCCAATACATTTATAGTTCTTCTGATGAATACATAAGCAGTATCATTTAAAGTCCATTGATGAGATGATTCCCACTCAACTAATTGTGGATATGGTTCTTCACCATTATTTAAAAGTTTACCTGTAATTCTATGAATTGTTTGAATAGAATTATCAGTTGAGTTTAATTCTAATTTATATAAACCATCATTGGTTGTATCTAATCTACCATCTAACTCCATTGTGTAATTATCAGGTAAATCCGATAATGGGTCATTCGTACAAGATGTAAGAAATGAGAATAATACCAATACTACAAATAGTATTCCACAAAAAGCCAATCCGTTTATTGCAAATTTTTCTGTTTGTTCTTTTCTATTCATTATAATAAGTAATCTAAAATTGAATCCCAATCAGGGTATTCGTTTGGTTTGTTATCGTTTTCCCAATCATATCCGAATCTTAATAACTCTCCACTAAACTCACCAGCACCATTTTTCAATCTATCATCGATAAGGTAATCACCCATCAATAAATCTTTTCTATGTGTTGTGAACAATCTTTTGTGGAATATGTTATCAAAGTAATCCTCTAACCAAAATCTTTTATCAGTAAGGGATTGTGGGTTACCCCAAGGAGCAGAAGTAGCAATGAATAATTCATACTTACCACTATCATTTAGTTTCTTAATAGCATCAATAGCTCCTTTGATGGGAGGTGCGATTCTAAATAAACCTTGAATGTGGTCAGGATGAGTTTTGTATCTTTCTTCTAAGTGTGGATGTTTTTCAAACCAATCGTTGATTGCTTTTCCGAAGTCAACAATAACTCCATCCATATCTATGTAAACTATTTTCTTTTTATTCATTGATTATTTTAAGGATTAAACTATCACTCATTAACAGGTCTAATATACGAAATCTTTTTGAATCATGCAAGCTTTTTCTCAATTATTTTAACCATAAATTATATACATAATCATAGGGAGCATCAAGTATTTCAGCAAGTTTTGAGAATAATCTTTCTCTTACTAAACTATCATAAACTCCAAGGTATCTATAAACATCATTTGCTGTATATAGGTTGTTTAACAAACCTGTAAAGTTTGTATCATCTCTAAGTTCAATTCCCAACTCATCGGTTGGATATTCATTTAAATAAAATTCTTTAATATTCATATCGTTTAGGGTTTAATTATACTAAGTAGTTTGGTCCGTAATAACTCCAACTAGCGGTTCCATCGAAGATGTTTCCTCTACTATGTTTAGCGGGAGTTTTCCATCCAGCTGGTTTTAGTAAATCTCCTTTTTTAATTGGTGATTGTTTTAATTCACCATCTATCATAGAAATGAATCCCCAACAAGAAGTTCCATCCCATAATCTAATGTATTTTCTACCTTTATCAACTCTCAAGGGTTCGTAGGGTTTGTAGGAAAATTTCTCATCCCAATACTCTTTTCTTTCTTTATTAACTTTCTCAAGCCACAAATCAAATTTACTTTTCATATTTTAGTGTTTTAGGGTTTAACTCTTTAACTCAATTACAGTACTAACATACGAAAAAAAGTTGAGAAATCCAAATTTTTTCCCAACTTTTTTTAATAAATTTTAGTAAATTTTTCTATTGATATGCGCTTAGTAATCTAAGTAATTCATCTAATGCCTCATGTCTATGATTATCCACTAAATGAGTATAATAAACAAATTGTGAATCCTTTAGTTTAGGAACTTCATGTATTGCTGAATCATTAGCGAACTTTAAATCGATTTGTTGTGGGTCTCCAGTTAGAATCATTGTAGAACCCTTACCTAATCTACCTAACACCATTCCTAATTGGGATTTGGTTAAGTTTTGAAATTCATCAACTATTACAATAGAGTGTTCAAACGTTCTTCCTCTGAAGTGAGATAACGATACCAATTCAATGTTCTCATCCTTTTCCATTTTTTCTAAAATGGCTGGTTTGTTGTACACCTTTCTCATATTGGAACGAATTGGTACTAACCAAGGTTCCATCTTTTCATCTAAAGAACCCGGTAGGAATCCATTATCTTCATTTGATATGGTTGGTCTTGTTATAACAATTTTATTCACTTGTCTTGTGAAAAACATATCTAATGCTATTTGTACTGCTAATAACGTTTTACCAGAACCTGCTTTACCTTGAATAAAATTGTAAGGGTGATAAAGGATTGCTGTTTTTGCTAACTTTTGTTCATCTGATAAAGATAAGTTAAATTTAATCTTACCTTTTGGTGGAACCTTCTTAATGTTCTCTGCCATATTTTTAATTAATAGTTGTTATCTTATGCGATTTTTTAGTTAAAGAGTTTCTTTTTGGTTTAATTGTTTTTTCATAATTTACAATCTCAGCACAAATTTCGTATTTCTCCATTCGTTCACATAAATGTAATAGTCGGTGTAACGCTAACATATAATCCTTCTTTTCTACTACTGCTACAATATCGTGAATAGTAAACTCAATCAATATAATTGATGATAATCCTTGTTTGTGTGCATTGATAAGAAGGGCTAGGGTTTGGTAAAGGAAGTCATCTCCGTAATCATACAAATACTCATTTAATGTGGTATTATTGAGAGAGATATATTTTCTCCAATCAACATTTGCTAATGGTCGTTTCTTCATAGAGCCCGAAATGTTTAAGTGTTACTATTATAAATATAAGGGAGGGTGAGTTTTAATCCATATATCCTGGTCTACCATTCCCAATAAACCTACCAGCTCCACCAGTGTTACCACCAGTATTACCATTTGAACCATCGTTATCAGTTGGTGGATTACCTTGACCTGGCGTTGAACCATCATTAGGATTTTGACCATTATTGGTTGTGTCGATTATCCACATTTCATTATCAGCATCCCATTCCCAATACTTACCATTGAAAACTACAGTCTCACCTGGCTGAACCCCTCTTCTACCAACTGGTGGGAATCTATTTGGATTAGGGTCAGTTGGGTTATTATTATCATCGGTTTGTGTATCGGTTTGATTTGATGGTGAATCATCTTCGGTATCATCTTCTGGTGTGTATCCATCAAAATCTCCTAATTCTTCAACTGGTATTAATCTATCATCGTAGTTTGCTGCTGGTTTACTTACTACCCAAGTTATGTATTTAATCAGTTCGTTTATATCATATGAGGGGTTTGCTACCAACACACCATCTGAACCAACATCATAATTTGAATAAACAAATAAATTCTTTCTAACCTCAACTTGGCCCGCTACTTCGTTTCTATTTAAATTAATACTAAGTTCTTTTCTTCTTAGAAATTCAACCTTTTCTTTTAAGGGTTTTACATCAATTACTACAATGTTTTTTTCTTCTATAATATCGTTTACAGCAAATGGACTACCATCTACTCTATATTCTTTCATTAGTGTTTGAAAGAAACGAGCTGATGCATATAATTTAGGTTCAGAATCTAAACCTTCTTTTAAACAAAGTATAAAATCAAATTCAATGTCTTGGTCTAATAGTACGTTTACTTTTGATAAATCATATCTTGGAACATCTACATAGTTTTGTGGATATTCTCCTTTTATTCTGATTTGAGCTATTTCTTCGAAATTACCTACTCTTTGTTTTTCAACAACCTCTTTATCTTGGTTGAATATCTCTCTAATACCAAGTAACCCATCATTTGATTGTGTAGTTGTTTGTTCTACCGGAGATGATTGAGTTGTAACATCATCTGACACAACTTGTGTAGTAGATTGTACTGTAGATTGAGTTTTTGGTTGTTGAGCTGCGGATGCGGCTTTTCGTTTTCTACGTCTTTCTCTTCTAGCTTTTCTTCTTTCTCTGGCTTTTTTACCGAACATTATAATTCCTTTCTATATAAATATTGGAATTTAAGAAAGATTAGATTCCGTTATGTCCTTCATCGTAGAACTGAACATTTACACCAGCTTCTTCAAACATAGTCCAACTACGTTCAGCTGATTCATCCCACTTCTTACCTTCAGCACCATAACCAGCCTTTTCACAAAAAATACGAGTAATTCCAGCATTAATAATTCCTCTAGCACAATCGGAACAAGGGATACCACAACTTAGATACATTGTACACCCTTTAGTAGAAACTCCAATACGAGCTGCATTATAGATAGCGTTTCTTTCGGCATGTTCGAACCAAAAATACTTTTCAGGTCTTTCTTGTCTTTCCCTTATATTATCATCGATACCTCTTGGGAACGAATTGTAACCAGTAGATACAATCTCTTTATCTTTACCAACGATTACTGCTCCAATCTGAGTTCTCTCATCTTTGGATTTAAGTTTAACTTGGTGTGCTAAGTTTTGGAAATATGCTACCCATCTCATACTCATAAATATGTAACTTATAAATTACTTTGCCCACTTATCTCTTTGGACAAGTTGAGAGATTACACCATATACGGATAAATCCTCATAGGTATCTTGAATGTTTTCACCAACCTCATCTGGTTGTCCTTTGACAACTAACTGAAGTAATCTTTGGATTTTATCATTCTTTCTGAACCATAATCCAGTTAAAGCAACTTTCTTATCTTCTTCAGTTTCTAACGTTGAACCAACTGAAATATTACCCGGTCCATAGTTCCTTTGTTTTTTACAAAAGGTAATATACATCTCATCTAAAATCTTTTTAAATTCTGATGTTGTTTGAGGATAAGTCTTTTCACAAAACTCAACTGCTGTTTCTTTCTTTGCCATAATTATACTTTATTGTTTACCAACAAAGATACGAAAAATATTTTTAATATCCAAGCGTTTTCAACTAAATTTAAAAAAAGTGAAAAAAGTTTAGATTTTTTTTACGTTTGGGGAATGTGGTGTATATCTATATATACTCACATAAGATACTCTAAGGTGATGCTATGAGTTTAAACGCATCTAAACTTCAATCAGAAACGATTGTTGGACCGAGCAAATATTCTTTTTGATTTTTCGGACACAGTGACACGGTGCAAGACAAGACAAGTGTTAAATAAAAAAATTAAAATAAAAATTTAGACATGACAACTAAAGCACTTCATAGTTAAATTGGTCTATTCTTCTTACCACTCTATATACTCTTTGTGTCGGGTCGTTAGAATCCAATTCATCTCTTTTACTTTGCGCTTCAGCTTCGGTATCAAATTCATCTAAGGAATCTTCTGAATTTAATTTATAAACCCAAATCTGTCTTTTTGCCCAATTAGGGTCAGTTCCATTATCAACAGGAACTAATTGTTTTTGTACTGCAAATTCTTTCATAGTTCTACTCCTCTTTTTTGAAGTTCTCTTTTAATCATTTGTTTTTTCTTTTTATAGGAAGGTGTGCCATATAACTTTATCAACTCATCTGTACTCTCTCCACTTAAAGTATAATGCTTCCAAAACCATCTATTGGTCATTTTACCATTCTTATCTCTAAGATATTCTTTTGTGCTTGGTTTTAATTTTGCTGGCATTATATTAATTTATTTTGTTTTAAATAGTTAAACATATCGTTTCCAATCGATATTCCTAAATCTACATCTGTTTGATAATGTACTTTTGCTATTACCCTACTCTTAGCTATATCTCTACCCAGCTTCAAAAATTCTCTCTTATGTTGAGGATATTTATGTGCCATATAGTTTGATATTAGAATACCTTGAGTAGCATGACCAGATGGATATGATGGTGAATCCGATGTTGTATCTTCAATTTTGTTAGTATCCAACTCTATATTAAGTAGTGGTGCAAGTTTGTAAGGTCTTGGTCTATTGAAGTGATATTTTAAATCTAATACAACTCCACTAGCAGAATTTTTTAATTCTTTTACCATTTTCTCAGGGAACTTTACATCCAACTCTTTACATAATTTCTTATAAGAATCTCGTACTTTATCCATCTTATACGAAAACTCATCATCAGTTGGTATTTGTGATAATCTAATTAATTCTGTCATTGTTCTTAATGATTCATTTCTATAAGGTTTTAAATTCTTATACTTATCATATTTGAATCCAGCTAAGATAGAATCAGATAATTCAGCAATACGTTCAGCATGTTTTGGTTCAACCGAATCATTATTGGTTAAATCATACACCTTCCCTATATTTTTGAAATCATATACTAACATATCTATAAATATGTTAATCTACAATAATAATAGTTTTTTCTATTTCTTCTTCAGATAAAATTAAAGTTAAGTTTAATTCTCCTTTAGGTAAAGATTTTGTATAAAGGATTTTAGTATTTAATCCCATCGTTGGTGTGAACGATTCTTTTGCTATTACCGAATTGTTTAGATGAGATATAATTAACATATGTTCATCGTTAGATGATACTTCAAATGAAAACTCTTGTCCATCAACTACATTAGATATTGATTCCTCAAATATCATTTCGTATTGTGGATATGGTTCAACCACCATCAACTCATCAGGTTGACAAGATACCACAATTAATAATATAAATAATAATATCTTTCTCATTTTATAATTACATTTATTATGTTAGCATTTATATCAACAACCTCAGATTTCTTAACCGATACCAATCCTAATGTTGAATTAAATGATTGTATTGGTTTGAAATAAATTTTATATTGAACACCACCATTTAAGGTCATAGAACCATCAGTTGATATAGAACCTATCTTAATATAAGAACTTCTCTCAGCATCAAAACTATTCATCGTTGTATTGGTTTCTAACTTATCATACTCTACTCTTTCGTTATCGAATCCAATCCTAAATTCAGAACCAACTAAATTAAAATTATTCTCAGGTAAATCCAAAGTAATGATTATATGTTCTTCGGTTTTTTCAATATCTAAATTAACCTCCAATGAAGTATTACTTTGTTTTGATAAAGTTACTCTTGCTGCTGATGTTGTTTCTGTTGTTTGTGGTGCAGAATGTGAAAGGTTTACATCACCTATAAACGAAACTTTATATTCTAAAGTTTGTATCGTATCTATAATACCAAAGGTAAATGATGTTGATGGTGATTTATTTGTTTGTGTTTTCCAATTAGAGGTTGTGGTATTATCGTATTCTGATTTAGGAACTATTCTCATTATCTCAGATAAAGTTCCATTGAAAGGAGTATCCCCACCATTTAAGAAAGATAATCCTATTTGACTATCTTGAAAATCAAAGTTACCATCTTGATTAACATCTGAGTTTTGTAATTGAACCCCACTCAAATCTCCCTTATATCCTCCATTAATTCCACCACCAGCTAATTCATTAAATCCTGCAATCACATCTGAAACTGTAATGTAATCATCCATAAATTCTTCAGCTGTCCACCCCTCTATATTATCAGATGGGTTCATAAAAGATATTCTATGTCCTTTGTAAATTTCATTATCTTCAAATGAGAACTCTGCTTGTAATCCATAAAATCCATTTGCATCTCTGATATTAGAACTAAAAGTTGAATTACTCCAATCAAATTCAGTATCAGTATAAATCCAATATTCGTTCCAATGAATTGAAGATGAATTATTACCTGATTTTGGCGTTACCTCACCATCCCATAAATCAAATAGTTTTAATGATTTTAAGTCATCCCAATTTGGTTGTTGGTTAGTAAATTCTCTACTATCTATACCAATTCTATATCTTTTGTTTGTAGAATCATAATCATAAACCACACACCATTCCACAGTTCCACCAGTTGTTGTTGCTCTCTTACCATCACTCATCTTAACTAAGTTTAGATAATCAGTTATATCTTTACTTCCATCATCATCTAAATAATATTTTGAATTCATTGTAGAGGTGTTGAAATATGTTGAACCATCTTGCTCAGTTGATGCATCATAATACACACCAAATCTATATTGTTCTGGTGCTAATTGAGAATGGAATTCTAAATCTAAATCAACTTCGGGCTCTGTTGTAGTAGTTGTTCCACCACTTGGTTCTACATTTGTCCAAGTTCCAAATTGATGTTGAGAACTTATCCAATTATAGATTGGTGAACTTGAATTTGCTGGTATTGAATAACCAAAATAGTAATAATCCCCACCACCAACTTCTTGGTATCTAAATTCAAACTCATACCATTTAGTATTATCTAAAGTTGCAGTACCATATCGATTAGAACAACAACCCCATTGAAATGTAATTGTTTGCCATTCGGTAGTTCCTGCTTCTCTATATCGAGTTTCAGAAGAATCATCAGCATAAGTTTTGAAATTATAAGTTCCATTTTTATTTGGTTTGAACCAACCTGAATAAACTATTGCAAAATACGAATTACCCCATTTCGGTGGGTGTCCTCCATTTAAACCACCTGAACTCCATGGTGTTGCTTCACCAACATGAGTTAATGTTGTACCTGGTTGGTTTGTATCAACCATTGCATCAAACTCAGCAGTTGAACCTGCTCCACCACTATATAGTACACCACCAGTTTGTGATGATTGACCATTACCATAGTGAGTTTTGTAGGATTTATAATTTATTTTTCCTTCACCACTTGGAGTATAACCAGCACCAGTCTGACCAAATACTAATGTTGGTAATAACAATATTAAAAATAACAATTTTTTCATATCTTAAAAATTACTTTTTGGCTTATCTATTCTGAAATATATTGAACCGCCAACATAAGGTCTTAATCTTCCTACATTAGTATCTACATCTAACAAATCATTTCTAAACCCAACATCTAAACTAAACATTTTATCTTTAGGTGTTTTGTGTATTAGTTTAATGTTTGCTCCACTAAAGTAGTTTTCTAAATCATATTGATACCCAAACCCTAAGAACCATTTAGGTTCAACAACAGGTACATTAACAAACCTATCAACAGGTTTATCAACATAAACTTTTTTGATTACGGGTACTTGTGTTTCAACAATCACCTCTTTTATTACCTCTACATTTACAGTATCTCTTTCGATTTTCGTAATGTATTTTGGAACATATATTTTTTCTTCTATGATTTTATCTACATAGATAGTATCAGTTACTATTACTTCTTTCACTACTTCAACGTATTCTATCTTAGCTGGTCTTTGGTATTGAGTTAAATACCCAATCAACCAAAACCCTATTATTAACAAACAAAGAAGCCATACGGAAATTTCTATTTTTTTATTCATAATTAAAATGGTATTTTAGAACCTATCATAAATGAATTCATTATTGGAACAAATTCATTTGTACTGTATATAACTGTCCATCCAATATTAAACGAAAAACTATTCGTTAATTGTATTGTGAAAGGATTTGCCAATATAACCATTAAATCTTTATTAATTGTAGAAAAATCTACAATATCATTTTGTTGCATCTGAGTATAAGATAGAGGTGAACTAACACCAACCAATGCAGGTGTGTACATAATTCTATCAGTTATTTGAACAACATTAGAATAAACAATGTTATATCCTAACATCCAAGACTTAGGAAGGTCTCCACCTAATTGGTCTTTACCCATCATATAAGAATAGTTAATTCCTAAACCAACTGTTCCCCACTTACCTAATGGTTTCATTCTACTTGCTGATGCTGAGAAAGCATTCATCTTATAGTTTCTCATATATGAAACCGAAACACCATCTACCCAACTTACTTCGTAATTATCATTTAATGTTACACCTGATGTATTAAGTGAAAGGTTTGCTTGTTTTAAGTTATCATATATCATAAGGTTAGCACCATAACTTCTATCACCATAGATGGAACTCATAGATGCACCTACATTAAGAACTGTATTATAATCCAACGTTAATGCTTGTTGTTGAAGTAAATCAGCTTTTAATTGTATAGGCATAAACTTCTTTTCTTTTTCCTCTTCCTCCTCTTCTTCTTCTTCATCTAGCTCATCATCAGATTCCTCTTCCTCTTCTTCATCCTCTTCAGATTCTTCTTCAGATTCTTCCTCTTCTTCCTCAGACTCTTCTTCAGATTCCTCTTCACTCTCTTCTTCTGACTCTTCAGATTCTTCCTCACTTTCCTCAGATTCTTCTTCCGAACTTTCTTCTTCAGATTCTTCTGATGATTCTTCTTCGCTTGATTCTTCTTCGGAACTTTCTTCAGATGATTCTTCCTCCGAACTTTCTTCAGATGATTCTTCACCACCCTCATCGGATTCACCACCACCGTCATCACCATCTCCATCACCATCTCCACTACCTTCACCTTCACCTTCTCCATCACCGGAACCATCTCCATCTCCATCACCAGAGCCGGAATCACCATCGCCATCACCACTACCTTCATCTCCACCAGAACCATCTCCATCACCATCTCCACCGGAACCATCTCCATCACCACCAGAGTTTCCATCATCTCCACCATTACCATCATCACCACCAGAGCCATCACCTCCCGAATCTCCTCCACTATCACCACCGGAATCACCTCCACTATCACCACCGGAATCACCTCCCGAATCTCCTCC
>Ga0228653_1000249_pt1 | contig 18323 bp, 21 predicted proteins | sample 65DmetaG_FD_182745 | JGI IMG/M metagenome (GOLD analysis project Ga0228653, IMG submission 182745) | Seawater microbial communities from Monterey Bay, California, United States - 65D | ecosystem: Environmental > Aquatic > Marine > Coastal | place: USA: California | collected 2016-11-02
CGCTGACCGGTCACGAAGCACAGGCGCTGCGCAAGCGCGATCTGTTCGACCTGTGCCACCCCGATCACACTGAGCGCACGCGACACGGCATCGAGTCGCTGCTCACCGGCCAGCGCGATGCGCTGTCGATGGAAACGCGCCTGGTCCGTCAAGACGGCACCACCGTGTGGGTGCAGACCGACGTGGCGGTGGCGCACGATCACGGCAACCAGCACCTCGTCGTGCAGATGCAGGACGTGACCGCGCGGCGCCTGGCGCTGGAATCGCTGCGCGCGTCGGAGCAACGGCTGGCCTATGTGCTGGACGGCGCCGGGCTGGGTACGTTCGACTGGTCCACGCGTGCACGGCATGTGTCGTTCAACCGCCGGACGGCCGACATGCTCGGCTACGAGCCGACCGATCTGTCCAACGATCCGGATGCGTGGTTCGCCATGGTGCATCCGCAGGACGCCGCATTGAGCGCGCGGCGCATCTATCGCCATATGCGCGGTGATGCCGACAGCTTTGAAATCGAGCAGCGCATGCGCGCGCGCCATGGCCAATGGATCTGGGTGGCTGCGCGCGGGCGCGTGACCGAGCGCGATGCCCGCGGCATGGCCACGCGTGTGAGCGGCACGCTGCTCGACGTGACAAAGCGGCGCACGGCGCTGGACCAGGCGCACCACCTTGCGTTGCATGATCCGCTGACGGACTTGCCCAACGCACGTTTGCTTCGCGATCGCCTGTTCGTCGCCATTCAGGCGGCGCGTCGCGCGCGCGGGCAGGTTGCCGTGGTGTTCATTGATCTCGATCGCTTCAAGCCCGTCAACGATGAGTATGGCCACGCGGTGGGAGATCTCGTCCTGAAGGCCACGGCGATGCGGTTGCGCAGCGGGCTGCGCGCTTCCGACACGGTGGCGCGCCTGGGCGGCGATGAATTTGTCGCCGTCCTCACGCATTGCGCCACGCGCGACGATGTGACGCAAACTGTGGAGCGTCTGATCGAACAATTGCAGACGCCCTTCCGTGTGGAAGGCCACGTGCTGTCGTTGGGCGTGAGTGCTGGCGTGGCGTTGTACCCGACCGACGGGCACGACGCGCAGACGCTCATCCGCAATGCCGACGCCGCGATGTATGAAGTCAAACGTGCCGGTGGCAACGGCCTGGGTTTCCATGCATCGCTCAACTACGAGCGGCTGATGGGCATGCGATCGCGCGATCGCGATCTCGACGGCGAAGCCGACGCCCGCTAGTCCATCACTGCGCGCTAAAACAAAACGGCCCGCCGCAAGGCAGGCCGTCTTTCTTCAAGCGTTGCAAACGCTCAGGTCTTAGAACGTGTACCGCAAGTACGACCACTGTTCTGCCGTAAGCCCTTGATTTAAGTGGAAAAAACGCAATTAGATGCGGCCCTCTTGTGCCTCAAAACATCGTTTTGCGTGGCAATAAAATCAAACACTTACGAAGCGTTTTGAACGGAGGTGATAAGCATGATTCGTATAGACCCAAAGAACGGCGCATACCGCGTTTCAGTTGAGTACTGGAAGGATGGAAAGCGCATCCGCAAGACAAAAAGGTTGCCCAAAGCAGTCGATATAGAGACGGCGCGGATGGTTGAGCGGCGCATGCTTGGCGAAGACTGTCCCGCGCTTGCAGATGCCCTAAGGGGGTGTCCTGCTGGCATTCCTGGGGTTGTCTATGCCATAAGGAATGAAGGCGCGCCCGGGCTCATCAAAGTCGGCATGACTCGCAATAGCATTCGGTCACGCATCAAGAATCTTTCTACCGGCTATCCACAGGACTGGGAAGTGGTTGAAGAGTGCCGAGTGAAAGATCCTGAGTATGTGGAGCGCGCTTTACATGCCCATTGGTCCCTCTGTCGGGCGACGATGAACAGAGAGCTTTTCAAAATTGAGGAAGCAGAAGTGCGCAAAGCTTTTGCGGTGTGCCGCGAGCTATGCGAGGCGGATCTATCTGCCGCCATCAATGTCATCGGCGTCAAACGCTAGGGGAGAATTACCAAAATGCAAAATACTGTATATAAGAACAGTTCCGAGCTTCCGAAGGCAAAATTTTCCACACTTGCAGCGGTCGCTTTGGCGGTTTTTCTATCGGCCTGCGGCGGCGGTGAGGAAGACACTAATCAACCGCAGAATCCGCCCGTTCTGAAGCCGCCCGAGAGTGGGGTGTGTTCGACCACGATCCCCATTCCTCCGGACTGCCCAATCATCAAGAAATGATCAGTCTGGCAGCGTTGCGTTAGCTCCGTCATCTGGGTTGATGGAGCGTTCGCAGTGGTTGCGCTGGAACAGGTCTAGGAATCGGCAAAGGTAGCAGCCCCAGCGCTTACCTTCGCGTTGCGCTTTTCCGGCCCTGCTGCTGAGTGTTTCTAGGCTGTCACCCCCGGTCAGAACATTCAGACCTTGATCCCACCAACGCAGCCAGTTCATGATGTAGCGGCCAAGTGCGGTCATTTTGACTTCCCGTTGTCGATTGTGACGGTGCCAGGCGCAGTAGCGAACTGGGTGATTGCGTTGGTCTGGCTAGACCCGTCTTTGGTCATCCCGAACCAGAAGGCCAGAACCTGCTTTAGCTCGTTGAAGACGTAGCCCATCAACGTTCCGACAACTAGGGACGACGATGGGTCTTTGATGAGGTCTTTTGTCGCCCCACTGAAAACGGCGATGACAATCGCGAATGCCACCGCAATCAGTGATAGGGTGATCCATTGACGCGTGTGGTCGGTGGGCTGGGCTGCCGCTAATTTGCGAGCGGAATCACGGTCAGAGGCTTCTGCGGCATATTGGGCGCCCTCCGCCTGGAGGCGATTCTGTTCGGCTTGGACAAGCAACTGCTGCAACTGAACCTTGGCGTTGGTCTGAACCTCAATGACCTTAGCCATTGCGTCCGGATTCGATTGAAGCGCGACGCTAACCGCATCTGGAGTTGATTCTGTGCCCAGCGCTGCAGCAATCAAACCGCCGACCGCTGTACCTGCCGGACCGCCCAGCAGTGTCCCAACGATTGGAGCCGCCTTTGCAACTATCCCGGCAATGTCTTTCCATTCCATCTCATACCCCTTCTTCCATAATCTTGGCTAGCCGTTCAGCACGTGCGCCAACCTGTGAATACCACTTCGATGCGCGCATCCCCGCCGCCGCAATGTCGTACTTGGCGAAGTGCATCGCATCTAGTGTGTTCTTGAAACCCTTGAGCTTGCCCCAGCCCATGTTGAAGCACATATTTGCAAGAACCCTTTGCCGTGGTTCTTCCATAGCTCGCCACCAGTTGGCGTATTCATCCAGAGCCATCACGGCGATTGCGATGTCTCGATTCAAAAGGCTTTCGATCTGGTCATTGGTCAAAGGCTCATCAGCCTCTGCGTACGGGTAGTGGGGGTCAGCCTGAATGTTGTGACCAACACCAATGGTCGGAATGCCTTGTGAATCTAGATACCGCTTGTTACGGACGCCCTCATCGCGGCGAAGATCGGATTTGAGGAGTTCGTAATTCATTCCTTCTGCTCCTTCAGGTACTTCCTCCAACCCCAGTAGAGCTGCGAGAGAATCCACACAATCGTCAGCGCCGAGACAAACCATGCGAGTTCATGGTTGATGAGCCATAGCCACACATCACTGATGACAACGGGCCCCGTTTGAGCAACAGCGGTTGCGATCTCTTTTCTCATTACTCCCCCGAGGCATTAGAAATATGGATACAACGTGAATGAATCGGCCGTCCCGACGCGCAGGAAGTTGTCATCGCGAGAGGCCTGCGAAGGAGAACGCCAGGTGTATAACGTACCGCCCGCACCAGCGGTCACGGCGCCTTGATAGGTCAGAATCTTGGTAATGCCGGTGGTGTTGTTTGTGATTGCGAACTGACCTGTATAGATCGGGGCTGCGGCACCAGAAGTAAGCGAGTAGTCCACATACCAAGATCCGTTAAGCCACTGAGTAATGGTTTGGGCGTTTGCTGGGCTGCGCATTAATGAAGCACCGCCAGCCGCCAAAGAAACATACGTGGTTTGATTGGGCGCCGTTCCGTATTGCGATGGCGTAGCCGTCGTGCTGAATTTACCTATCTGCCCGTAGCAGTCACTGAGCGACCGTGCTCCAGATGTTTTGCCGCACAGCGCAAGGAAAGCGGCGCTGTTCATGTTGAGGTTGCCGGTAGCCGATCGGTTGAACTCGGTGTTCACCTGCGACATGCTGATGGCGCCGCTGGACGGAAGCGTCATTGCTTGGCCTCCAATTCAGCGATGCGGGCGTCCATCTTGACGACGCGCTGGCACAGCTTGGTGATGATTGCGAGTGCGGCGTTGCCGTATGCCACTGACAACTTCTCGCCGTCGAGAACGGCCTCTGGCAGGAAGCGATGCAGAGACTGCGCACCAACGCCGACTTGGCGCTGGCCGGTATCCACACGGGTGAACGTGCCCGACAGCAGTGCGGCCATATCCTCGATGATGCCGTCCGGCAACTCGGTCCAGTCCTTTTTTAGCCTCTCGTCCGAGTAGGCTGTGACGTTGCCGTAGAACGTTGCATCCGTGGATGTATTGAGTGTGAACGCGTTGATCTCGGAGGAGAAGTCTCCAGCCGCTGCCGTGTTGCGGCGAATAAACCATTGGTTGCCATCAGCCACTATGCGCCATAAACCTGCGGGCAGCGTCTGGTCGTTCTCCTGCATGAGCAGAACCGGCGCGTTGGACACCATGTTGACTTGTCCGGTAATTGTGCCCCCAGATTTTGGGAGCGCCGCATTTGCTACCGTGGACACCGCATCGAGCTGATTCTTGGCGACGGCATCCTGCGCATTAACGGCGTTGGCGATTCCAGTGATGGAATTACCTCCCATCGCGATAGCGCCGCTCATCGTGCCGCCAGCAAGCGGCAGATAAGCCCCGATATTGATGAAAACGTTCGTCAGTTGGAATTGCGTGCCGTCATAGACCACCTGCACCACCGCGCCTGACGGGATGTCGCCGCTAGCAAGAGCCGTGGCACCGTTCTTGGTGACATTCTTCGCGCCCAAGCCGTTGATGTTGAGCGTGACGGCACCGGTATTTGCGCCTGCCGATACGAATCGGAAACACTGCCCAGCCGTATAAGTTGTGATGGCTGGAGCGGAATTTGCGGTGATCGCATTGGTTCCGGACACGCTCGAAAGCGTCTCAAACGCGCTATCCTGAACTTGGCCTGCCGCTGCATAATCGTTGCGGTTGAGTGCATTCGCCACGTTCGTGTGACGAAAGTTGCCCATCGGAAGGTTTGCCGTGGGAACCGTCTGGCCGTCCTTGGCGATTGAGGCGGTAAGCGCTGCTGCAATATCACTCAAGGTTGGATTGGCCCACCCGCCTGACGAAATGACGGTGTTCGGGACGACGGGATTACCACTTGGCAGGGAATAATTCCCCGAACCATCTCGCGCCATGGTTTGCTCCTACAATGCAAAAAGCCACCCGGAGGTGGCTTGTGGAGGTTGAATGACTTCTGATCAGTTCTGGCGGATCGTTGCTACATCCGCAGTGTTTGCTGCTGTTCCTGCGATACGCTCAACGATTGGCACCATTCAGAAGCGACGTGGCGGCGGCCGGTGCGAGCGGAACACCGAAGCGGCGCACGCCTTCGGCAAGCGCTTGGGCACCCGCTGGGCGGCTCATAAGCAGGTTCTGCGCAAGGCGCTGTCCAATCGCTGAATACGGAAGGGCGGCAACTCCTGCGCCGATCGCTGCAGGAATGGCCGCCTCAGCCGGCAGAAATGCATGGCCAGCTGCAGCGCCTGCCAACAGGCCGAGAATGCTGCGCCCAGCAGTGCCGCTATCCGGGTATTTCGACCCAAGCACGTTTTGGCCGGCAGTGGCGAAATCCTGCATTAGCGCATTACCGGTAGCTGTCGCTCCCTTTCCAACTGATTTGTCCGCAGAGCGCACAGCGGAATTGAGTTGGGCTGCCGTGAAAACGCCACCGTTGTTCATTGCACCCGTAGATGCGGCTGCGCCACGCAGACGAGCGAAATTTGCCCATGCGGCGTTAGCTTTGGCTAAGCCTTGCACGGCCTCCGGCGCGTTGTATCGCTGAATTGAAGCGTCCACTGCATTTTTGATCTCGCCGATGGCCGCTCCCAGTTGGCGATTGTCGAAAGAGGCATCCCCGCCATAGCCGCGCGCGATCCGAGAAAGCTCGCTTTGGGCGCCCTTGAGAGCTTGTCCATCCATCATCCCTTGGGGGCCAAGCTTTCCGAATATCTGGGTCTGCAAGACATTCGTAAATGCCTGCTGCTGAGCGGGTGGCAATCCTTTCGCCATCTGCGCAAGGTTCGTAATGTCCTGCTGGAACATCGGGTCAGTGGCGCGGAACGTCATCTTCGAAAGCGCATTGTCATACGCTGCCCCGATGGTCTGCTGCACGGCTTTCACACCTTCCGAACCAACGGGGCCGCTATACGTCTGCCCCAGGGGGGAAAGCACCTCGTTGTAGGTGGCGCGGTTAAAACTCTGCACCGAACGCTGCTGAGCGTTTTTGATGAGGTCACCCAGCACCGGAATGCTTGTGAGCTTGTCTTCGGTGCGAGCGAAGCCACCGCCGAGAATTTGTCCCGGCGTCATCGTTACCCCGGCATCTGCGAGCTTCCGCTGAGCTGCGCCGCCAAATCCGGCGACCGCATTCCCAAGCGCCGAGGCAATCGGAGCGGCTACTGCGCCTGTCCCGGCCCCCATGGCAATCTGGCCGCCTTTTTGCTTCCAGAAGTCTGCGCCTTCGGTGACAGGCGTTAGAGCGCCATTCGCCGCCCCCATCCCTGCGCCAACCGCGGCATTTCCGAGAATTCCCATACCTGCTGTTTCTGGCGCCAGAGCAGCGAGCGGAGCCGATCCAACGACATTGCCAGTCACCCGGGCGAAATCGACGCCAGTTTGTCCCGCAGCCTTTCGAGCGGCCTGATATTGCTGCTCACGAGTCTGAATGCCTTGGTCGATCTGCCCTGGGGTTGCAGGCGTCATGCCGAGCGCTTTAGTTACTGGGCCGATCACCGGCAAATTATTGACATAGCCAGTTGCCGAGTTCACTGCATTGGCAATGCCATCTGGAACGGCATGTGCCAGAAGTTGTGCGCCAGCATCCAACGGGTCACGCACACCTTGCCCAAATCGGTCAAGGAAGGAGAGTTGCTGAGGTGACGGATTGGCCGGTGCAGGCGTTTGCGGACCGGGTGCGCCAGTCGCCTTGCCGGAAAGTGCGGCCATGATTGGATCATCCGCCGCAGCAGCCGGGGCAGCAGCAGCTTGCGGTGCTGACTTGCCACTCAGGGCCGCGAGAATCGGATCGTCGCTGCCTGTGTCTGCCTGAAGATCTTGTTGGGGGACTTGTCCTGGTACGAAACCCGCGTTCTGCTTGATTTGACTGAAATACCCAGAGACCAAATCAGGATACTGCACTGTCTCATTCGGCATTTGCTTGATCTGGCCAGCCTTGTATTTGTCGAAATTCCCCGGCCCCCAGTTGTAGGCAGACAGTGCATCGTCCAAGTTGCCGTACTTGTCGATCATCTGGCGCAGATACTTTGCGCCTCCCATGATGTTTTGCTGCGGGTCGAGGATGTTTGATACACCCATGTCCTTCGCAGTCGGCGGCATGAGCCCCATCAAACCGGCTGCGCCTTTCGGGCTGACCGCTGCGGGGTTCAGCTTACTTTCCTGCATGGAAACTGCGCGCAGGAAATCCGGGTCGAGGTTGTACTGCTGCGCCGCTGCCTGGAAGATCGGGCTGTAATCCGTGCTCATTGGAGCCATCCGTTTTGCTTGGCGGTCAAGTATTTGCGCATCAATGCTTGGCGGTCTGCGGAGGGCAATTTGTTGGCATATGCAGTAGCCTCATCCGGCGTCATCAGCTTCATTTGGTAAATGCGCGGATCGAAGTTCGTGCGCCATGCAGATTCGAACTGGTTCTGTGCAGATGGGTTGTTGCCATTGCGAGAGAGCCATGCGTCCTGCGCTCCCGCCTTGGCTTGCAGCGCCAGCTCGCCGGCCTTGGCCCAGCGCGCCATTGTCTGCACGGCTTGGGGAAACATCTTGTCGTTGGGATTGGCCTCCATGGCTGCCGACAGTTGGCTATCGGTGCCGGAACCACCAGCTGCCTGCCAGGCGCGCAGACCGTTCTGTTTCAGGAATTTCTTCATCTCCTGGAAGCCGGTCACATCGTCCTTCCATGAATCGGGGCCGATGGTGTCGGCCAGTGCGCCTTTCACCTTGTTCTTCCATTCCGCAGTCGGGCCGGTCGTGACGCCGGATTGCGATAGCCCCAAGATGTTGTCGAGGACGTTCACGCGCGTGGGACTGTCGGACGCCGCATCAACCAGAGCGCCGGAACGCTTGGTGTTTTGGCTCGCCATGCCTTCGGCAGCTGTTGCGACGCCAGGGGCAAGACCCGGCGTAATAGGACCGGCAGCACCGGCAGGTGTATATCCGGCAAAACGCCCCGTATTCACGCTCCCAGACCCCGGCGCAGTTGAACCTCCTTGTGAGGCAGCTAGTTCGTTTGTCCAGACAGGTTGATTGCCTTGGTAGCCAGCAATCGGTTTGACAGATGCTTTGCCAGCAGCTTCGGCCTGGGCGGCAGCTTGCATGGCGCCAAGACCGCCCTGCACCGGTACGATATGCCATTCGCCGTCGGCGCCAGCAATGGCCTGAAAGCTATCGGGAACATGGGGCATCTGACGTGTGCCTCCCGTCATGGGGTCGTACATATAGCCACCTGGGCTCAGTGAGACGGGCGCGATGTAGTTGGCCTTGGCAAGCGCTTGCTGCGCGATCTGGCGTCCCAGACCGCTCTGTGGGTCAATGCCAGCGGCACGTAATTGCTGCACGATCTCAGCGGGCTTGTAGGCTGCGGCCTGCGCCTCGAAGAACTTGTCCGGCGCGTTCATGTACATCATGGTCGCGAAGCCTGGATTCATGCCAAGCGGATTCAGCCCCCCACTGGCATTACCGGCATTCCCATTGACCCCGGGAACAGATCCTGATCCAGAAGATACGGGAGCTGCGGCGCTTGTTGCGCCAACGGTCGCTGCGTCGCCAGTCCCAGCATCCCCGGAACTGGCGTCGGGCTGTGGGGAGGGCACGGCGGCACCTCCTTGCGGTTGACCGCCCATTGCACCGAACAAGAAATTCGATTGATTGGTGCCAAGCTGATTCATGCCTTGCGCTGTGTTTTGGGCCATTTTGGCGCCAAGCAACGCTGATGCAAGCTGCGACATGCCAGCGATAGGCGAAACACGAGGCATCACCTGGTACTGACCAGACCCCACCGTTTGCATGGGCGCTTGCCCTTTCAGTGCGTTCTGCATCAGAGCTTGAGCCAGCGCTTGCTGGTTCTGCAACTGATAGTAATCCCCCATGTATTGGGGAAGGATCATCGGTCCACCGGTCGGCATATCAGACCTCAATGAGTAAATTTCGACGCGGCTGCGCCGATGTAGAACGCCGTCTGCACAGCGTTTTCAAGAACCAGCCGGAAACGGTTTTCCGGAAGACGGTCGATCATCGCCAGCACATCGGCGCCGTGGTCGACGTCGTTCTTTGCGTGATAGCGCAGCGTGCGGCAGATGTCTTTGCCGTGAACAGCCTCAAGCGCATCCATGTGCTCAGCCGACAAAGGAAAACATTCCAGTACCGCCATGTAACCCAACAACGCAGCCGGGTCGACGTGATAGATGAGGTAGTACTGCGATCCAGCCATGGCCACGGCTTCCGGCGAGATAGGCAACGTCGCAACGTCAATTCCCGCTGATTTAAGATCATCTGCAAGCCACTTTTCGTGCTGGCGCTCTTCCTCAAGATGCGCTGCGTAGTAGTCTCGTAGCGAGCCCTCTGCGCGCGTAATTGCGATCTCAAGCAAATTTTCACTCGCCGCAATGACGTTGTGCAGAAAGACCAAGTTGCGCAGGAACGTGAGTGGCTCGTTCAGATTGACCGTGCAGTAATCACGGCGCACATCCTGCACGGCATTTAGAAGCTGTTCAGACCGGCGCATCTAGAAACCCATGAAAGCCATAGCAGCCATACCGGCCAACGAGCCAACCGTGCTCATAGTCTGATTCCCAGAAGCCACATCCGCATTGTGATTCGCCAGTTGTGCCTGGTACTGATTATTGATTGCCCCTGCAATGTCGGCGGGAGCGGCGGCTGAAGTCGCAGGACCCTGATAGCCTGGAATCATCTGCGCAATAGTCTGCAGGTTGGAGTACGGGGCTTGTCCGATTCCGACTTGCTGCCCATACAACCCAGCTTGTTGACCCAAGTTCTGACCGATCTGCCCGAACAGACCGGCGCGTTGTCCCACCAATGCGGATTGCGCGCCTAGGTTTTGGCCCATCTGCCCAAAGAGGGCCGCTCGAGCATTGACGCCCGCCAACTGGTTTTGCCAGTTCTGTGTGCCAATTTGTGAGCCGGTCAGGATGGATTGGTTCGATGCATCGCTGTACGCACGTTGCTTCTGCTGATTGAAATTCAGCATCGCGTTGTTGTACGCCTGAGAACCGGGCGTCAAACCTTGATTGGCAAGTTGCGCCTTGAGCGATTCCTCTTGCTGCGCGAATTGCGGATCAAGATATTGGGTCTGGGCCTGATATGCCGCGTTCTGCCCTTGCTGCTGAGCGGATTGCGCGGCACCTGCATTCAGATCGTTCCCAAGGGCGCCAATCTGGCCATTGAGAGAACTCAACTGCGAACCCAAGCCCTGATAGTCATTCCCAAGCGCGCTAACTTGGCCGTTCAAGCCACCGAGTTGAGACTGCAATCCAGAAAGGCCGCTCAATGCGTTCTGGTTGATGCTTCCGCTCTGTCCGATCTGACCGAACAAGCCATTCATCGCCCCCTGCAATTGCGGGTTGGCAGTGGTGTTGGTCTGGAAGATAGGCGCGCCGTCCGGACCAGTCCCGATCTGAGTGGTGTTCTGGGAACCGAATGGGTTGGAATAGTTGTTGAGGTTCAGATACCGGTTATACAGCGCGGTATTCTGATTCAGGTGCGTCTGCGCATCTGCAGTAGCGTAAGGATCGGGAACAGATGGAGCGCCACCACCTTTGCCGCCTTCCAAGGTGGCTGGCGCATTGCGCCCGAACGCTTTCCTGAATGCGTGCTCTGGTAGGTCAGGAGCGTCGCAGGTCAGCCAATAGTGCCGCATGGTATTTGCCTTCGATGAAGCGGCATTCGCTTTTCAGCATGCCGTAGACGATGAGGTCCGTTCCATCGGTGCAAGCCGCGCGGAGTTGTCCTTCACGCTTGAACCCAAGGTGCTCGTCGAAGCGTTGCGCTTCTAGGTTGTCGGCCCGCACTAGGCCGGTAATACGTTGACATCCCTCCTGAACGAAGGGGTATCGAAAACATGCCGCAATATAGGCTGGCGTCATCCAATGACGCGAACCATCCGACGCCACATGCATCAGGATGTTTGACCCAGCCTTGTTGTTGTAGACAACGCCAGCAACAAGCTCGCCGTTGTTTTCCAAACCAATCGCGGTGTACAGCTGGTATGCATCTTCATCCGTGCGGGCGGCAACCCAGCGCATGACACGCTCGGGTTCATCCCACACGATACGTTTCATAAAACAGCGCCGTCCATCACAAGATATGAGGTGCTGACCCACTGGGCAGAAAAATCCAGCGCGCTCAGCTTCATGTGCATGGCCGCAGTGGTTCCAACACCCGAAACCCACTGCCAATCCTTCTTGATGGTCTGGTCAGTGCCCCAGATTCCAGCATCCCATTTCGCCTGATCCCACAGCGCATATGAAGTGGGCGAGAAGGAAGGCACCCCGACTGGTGGCGTCACGTCAAAGTCGACGTTCAACCCGAGCAACAGGCCAGGCGCTCCACTGGTCTGGATAATGGGGCGCGCCATGACAATCTCTTTCAACTGAGGGCTATCAAGATAAGAGAAGGCTTGTAGTCCTTCACCGTTGATTTGGGCGCCATTGTCATCAAAACCACTTGTCCAAGCTTGCACAACAGCGCCATTGCCGCCGTAGTAGATGACATCGTTTTGCCGCTCCCAGCAATTTGCCGCCCAGCCGGTAAAGTTGCACCACGCGCCTGTGATGGTGTTCATCACATACTGCTGTTGCTGCCCGACACCAACTGGCACATTCAGCAAAAGCAGGTTCTGAAGCGGATGCAGCAGCATCTGCCAGCCGTAATTGCTCGCATAGAGCGACGTCGCCTGCGAAATGGCGCCCTGAATCTTGTAGGTCAGGTTCTTTTCGGTGTTGACCCGCGTCGACGCCAGCAGATCAGTGATTGGCGCCAAGCCGTCTTTACCGATATAAAGAAGGTCGCCGCCGTACTTCAAAAAGCACTTATTACCCATCGGCGTGCCGACTTGGTAAGTGCCTTTCTTGGCAAACGTACTTGCTTGCGAAGGATCGGTTCCGCCATATACGGCAAGTTCTCCTTGATCGGTTGCTAGTACCAAGTAATCCTGCATCCCCTCGCCGCCGTCCACCGTCCAAACTCCTAGCGAAACCAGCGATCCACCTTTCTTAAAAATCGGGGAAAAATCATATGCCGTGGCCGAGCCTCCTACTTGGCCGACCGGCAGATACCACGCACGCAGGCTGGATTTTTCAATGAACCAAACGCGAGATGCAAAAACCTCGACGTAGGAAAGCAGCGTCGGGTTGATGTTCGTGATCGAAATAGGAGATGAGCTCGAAGTCACGCTTTGCCACGTCGAACCGTTGTAGACATAGTACCCGTCTGATCCATTCACCATTAGCAGGAATGGGCCTGCAGAGGTGGCAAAGTTCGTGTGAATCCATTTGTCGCTAGTAAGCGAGCCAATGGCTGGCGCTCCTACCGCGCCAGAGCTTGTCACATCAAATACGGAGCCACCCGCAGCGGCAAACAGCTTGTGAGCGCCGCTGGCAGGGTTGAACCCCATGATGGAGTTGACCTGATTTCCAAGGCCAGTTGCCCATTTGGTAGAGCCATTGCGCAATGCAACGCCTGTTGTATTGGGGAACAGGTTCGTCAGAATCACCGCATCCGTTTCTGGCATTGCCGCGATCGAATCGCGCGCATTCCAGCCTCCAATCGGCGCAGGCAAGTTCTTCACCCGAGCGATCTGCTGACGCGCCGGAGAAGAAACGGGATAGCGGATCATTAGGCCCAGCTTCCAGAGGGTACGAGAATGCCGGGATATATGTCGTACTTGGCATCCCCCATGTTGATGACATCTTTGGTGCCATCACGCGCCTTGGTAACCGCTAAAGCCGCTTCGTAATCTACGAAGTCCTGTGCGTAGTCCAGCCCCTTGGCCTTTTTCCACCGCCACTCAATACCGAGTTTGAAGGTGGTTTCGTCCAATAGCAGCACGTCTGTATCTGCCATGAACCGGCCTTGCGGCGTGCCACCTGATGATTGCGCCCAGTTCGTTGATTTGTACTGGAACCAGATGTTCTGATTGGCTGCAGGAACGGGAATGAACAGAATGGCGTTGCCGCGAATCTGATACTGGTTCCATGGCCCCTGCATCACCATTGCCTTCAACTGCTCCCAGCGAGCCGCAGTCATCGGGCCAAATACGGGGCGGCGCAAATCTCGGTTCCACAACGTATCGTTGACGATCGCCTTGAGACCCGGAAACGTAGTGGCGATGTTTGCCACTTGCGTTTCCGTTGCGACTGTCGTGAAGGTTCCTTCCAGCATACAAGCCTGTGGATCGTATTCCGACAGTTGCCATTCCCCTTCTTTGGTGGAAAGGGCGACAACCTGCTGAATGGCCGGATCGGACGACTGAGCAGCCGTCGTCGGGTTCGGCAGGTTGATTCGCTGGCAAATGTCCTGAATGATCGACAGGCACGTGCCGGCTATAACGGTCTGCTGGACGACGATGGGCATTGTGGTTTCTCAGTAGGCGGCTGTGTGCTATGTGGTGCGGGTTAGTTACCGATGTAGGTCATCGTGGGCGCAGCTGAATACGTCACGACGACGCTTGAGCCTTGCGGCACCGGCACGACAGTGTTCGTTGCTGTTGCAACGGTATTGCCGCCGAGCGTGACGCTGGACACAGTGCCACCAGTCACGAAGACGTTGACCGCGTCCCCGGTGTTGTTCGTGTAGGTGAAGGGACTCGCGCCGACTGTGATCGAGGTGCTGGCAATCGGGTTGTAGCCAAGGTTACCCTTGATGATTTTGTTCGTGCCGGTGCCGCCGTCGTAGATGGAATTATTGATATTCCCTCGTACATCATTGCCCATCAGAACATAGTTATTCGAGGAACCCGGGTTGACGATGATGCCCCGACTTTGCGTATTACCGAATTGCGCTTGCTGGCCGGAGTGCGAGTTCGTTATAGAAAATCCCGAGATGCCCCCGCCGATGTCGAAGCCGGAGTACGTCCCAGACGAAGATTGAGAATTGCCCGAGGCATCACTATCATTAAATTCGACATTTTTAATGTTGGCGGCGTTGGCGGCGTTGAGAAAATAGCCAGACTGCCCGTTATTGAACGAGCGGTGCCCGACGAACCGCACCCCGTCGACAACGCCGACGCCGGCGATATCGACGCCCATCAAGCTATTAGTCGAACTCCAGCTATTGACGAACGTCGCTCCCTTAATCACCGCACTGGCGTTGGCTGGCGCAAGTTTGATGCCGTCGCCCGACGACGTATCGAACGCGCTATTCGACACGAACAGCCACGAAATATAATCGGTCGCCGCTTGCGGGTCGAGCAGCAAGCCGGTGCCGCAATGAATGCCATCGAACGCATCAAGCCACAACGCATTGGTGCTGTTGATGCGCATGCACGCGAGCGGTTGTGAGGCCGACGGATGGTCGGTGACAATGTTCTTGAAAAACTGATCGTTGCCGAGCCCAGTCACGTAAATATCGACACCGGTCGCAGCCACCGTATTGCGGATCTCAAGATCAGTGTAATACTGAATCACCCCGCCACTGATGTTTACACCCTGAAACGCGTTGGTAATTTTAAGGCGGTCTGCAGTAAAGTTTTGAACTCCAGTAACGCACAATGCGCAACCGGCAGTCTGCGTACCGCTAAACGTCAACGTAACGTCACGGATGCCCTGATTCGCTACTGCGTTGAATGGCAGCAGATTGATCGTTGTGTTAGGGCTGGTTATGGTTGTGTTGAAGATACCAGCGCCAGCTATATAAAGCCCTTGGCAAGTGATGTTGGCAATCTGCGTGCCGATCTTATATGTCCCTGCCGGGAAATACAGCGTACCGCCGCCCGCATTGCATACGGCGTTGATCGCAGCTTGAACACCGTTCGAACTATCAGTCGCGCCGGTTGGGTCAACGCCCGTGAAATCAAGTACGCTAACTCTTTCCTGAAACTTGCTCGTCAGCGACCGCGCGCCGCTTCCCGTCCCGCCTTGCAGATACTGCAGCTGGCTCGTCGCGCCAGTTGCGGTTGAGGCGTTGGTCCCGCCGTTCGCGATAGGGATAAGCGACGAACCGAGCAAACCTGTGAGCGCTGCGCTTTGCGTGGCCGCGCCGGTGCCACCGTTGGCGATCGTCAGCGGCGCATCGAGCGTCGACGTGCCGAGCACGTGCAGGTTTTGGACCGGGAACGTCTGCGCGAGCGCCGCGCACGACATTAGCGATGCAACGAATCCAGCGAACATCTTTTTCATACCTGCACCCCTGCAGCGTTGACCCAAATTGCCGGCGAGACCTGTTTGCATTCGATTTCGTAGCCGAGCGTCGTATCGAAATAGAGCTGATAAAGCTTCGGCGGGTTCGGTCGGTTTGCCGTCGAGCCACCGACTCCGACTCCGTTCGCGATCGGATCGGAGAGCAAGATGTCGGAAATCGTCTGCGGCGTGATGCCGGTCCCGCTGAGTTGAAGCGAGTAATGCCCGTCGGCAGCGTAGAAGGCGAACGCGCCGTTCGCGTCGGTCGTAAGCGGGTTGGCTGTGACCGTCACGCCGTTGTCGGCATAGATCGTCGCGTTCGTGCCGAGTGGATAGTTGACGACCAGAACGCTGACACCTTGCAGCGGGCGGCCGTTGCTCGATATGACGTTGTTCTGGTACTTCTGCATGATTACGCAGCCTCCTGCTTCGGCGGCCGACCAGGCCCGCGGCGCTGCTCTGCCGGTTGCCCGAGCGCCATCTGCTCGCGCATTTCTTCAACGACAGCAGTCAGATCCGCCACGCGCTGCTTAAGATCGGCGTTTTCAATAGTCAGCGCTTCTACTTTCATTGCGCTTTCCTTGCCTTCTCCGGTCTTGATGGCAGCTTGCGCGCGAGTTTTCAGCGCACGCGCACCCATGCCGATACGGCCGAGCGCTTCCTCATTTGAGGCGGCGAGTTCCTCGAGCGTACGCACGTTGACCGCCAAGCAGTTCTGGATTTCAGCGGGAGAAAACAGCGTCGTGCACATGCGCAGGGGCGTGCCGTTTTCTGGCAGTTCCTTACCGTCCTTGTACATGTCGTACATCTTGCGGAAGTCGCGCGCCCATTCGTAGTCATACATACCGGTTTGGGCTTGACCTTCGATCTTGGCGAGCCAAGCCTCGGCATGATCTTCGCGCACGTCCTTGCCACCAGAAGGTGTGACGATTACCCAGTCAATGTCTTTGTAGACCTTATGGCCTGCTTCGATCGAAGCTGCTCGATCTTCTGCGGGTCGCGTCTCAAAGCGCACGTGAGGGCGTGGGCCTTTTTCTTGCAGTTGCAGTTCTTGCATAATGCTTTCTCCTTGGGCTTTGTTATTCGCTCTTTCCAAACAGGTGCGCGAGAACGCGCTGGGCGAATTCTTCGGCCTCCATGCTGCCCTGATGCATGACATGCATGATTGAGTGCGGCAGGCCCATCAGCGCATGTTCCAAAGCCAAAAAACGGGCTTCGACGCGCTCTTCGAACGTTTTCGGCGCAACGGCGGCAAGTGCATTTTCAGCCGAGGCAACGGCGTTTGGGTCTTCAGTCGCCACTTCCGGCGCAACAGCAGTATTCGCAGCGACCACAGCATCCGTCGCCGTCGCAGTCGTCGTCTGAGTCTGCGACGTGTCCGCAGACGATACAGCCTCCCCCGATTGGGGCGCTTCGGCGGTCGGAGCTACATCACCCGGCGGCAATTGAGTTTCATCGGTCATGTTTCACCTCAGGCAGAAATGACGGCGATCCAAGTCAGCGCGTCAAGGGGAATGAAAATGGCCGCTTTGCCAGCGGGCACGGAAACAGCTGTGTTGGCGGATCCGCCATTGATGGCGCCTCCAACGTTCGGATAGACCGACAAGGCATTCGCGCCGCCGTTATGCACGGAGATCCATTCGCCAGTATTTGGCGCCGGAAGCAATGCACCTTGGCCAGCGCCTACCGTCGAAAACTGGTTGTGATCTGCGCCCAGTTTCGTCGCGGTCGCTTGAGTCGAGCCAGCGCCAGCCAAACCTTTAGCAGCCGTGCCGCCAAGTGCCTGACGAGTCGCGGCGCCCATTCCAGTGAAATTTGCTGAGTTCGGCATGATTCTTTACCTTCCAAAAAGCGCGGCGCAGACCCGTAGGAATGCGCCGCAAACGCCCCAAGGAGACAGCGGGGTTGGATTAAGTGATCGCGCCTTGCAGGAACGGTCGGTCGATTTCAGCAAAGATGAAGCCGGTGATCGTGCCGGTGATCGTTGCGCTACCGGTTGCGGTAGCTGCAGCGCTCATCGTGATCGTGCGTCCATCCGAGCTGATACCGGCCACAGTGGCGCCACCAGCGATGCCCGTACCGGACAACGTGAGACCCACAAACCAGCCATCGGCATTGTTCACGCGAAGCAGTGTCGAACCATTCACGGTCGAACCGACTTTCGTCGTGGAGAAAGTCGACGGTTGAACCGAAACGGCATTCAACACTTGGCGCCCTGCCGAGTTGGCGTTGACCTGACCACCGGTGGTCGCATCAATACCGAACGTCGTGCCAGCCGCGACCGAAGCCGTAGCTTTGATCGGCACTTGACCGGTGAGCTGAAACCAGCCGAATTGACCTGTGGAAAAGCCCGGTCCCACCGCAACCGCCACACCACGGCCAGTATTGGCGGTGGTCGGAGCAACGGTAGCGAGATAGGAGCCGTCCCATACGACGAGCTGACCCGTCGTAATCGTGGCGTTCGCTTGCAGGTAAATGAACTCCCCGCCGCCGAAATACGGATCGTCTGCTCCGACGATCGCACCCAGCGCATGACGTTGCGTCCCGTCAGGCGTGAAATAGTTGCTAATCGGCTGCGTACCGATCAGGGGATATTGCGATGCTGCTACAGTCATTTTGATACTCCTTGCAAACGCTTTTGCGCGTTGCGAACGTATTTCGAAACGGTTGTCTGGTCGATGCCTAAT
>Ga0228653_1000262_pt1 | contig 18041 bp, 18 predicted proteins | sample 65DmetaG_FD_182745 | JGI IMG/M metagenome (GOLD analysis project Ga0228653, IMG submission 182745) | Seawater microbial communities from Monterey Bay, California, United States - 65D | ecosystem: Environmental > Aquatic > Marine > Coastal | place: USA: California | collected 2016-11-02
GAGACCATGTTTTTCCTGCATCCATAGATTTGTATACGCCATCTCCCATTGAAGTCATAACTCCTCTAGCAGCATGTTCTCCCATACCTACAACAACAATATTAGGATCGCTTTCAGCAACAGCAATCGCACCAACAGAGCCTGTCTTAAAAAACCCATCAGAGATATTTTTCCAAGTAATTCCATCATCAGTAGTTTTAAAAACACCACCACCTGTTGATCCCATATAGTAGGTGTGAGGTTTGCCAACAACTCCAGTTGAAGTAACACTTCTACCACCTCTAAATGGCCCAATATTTCGCCATTTTAAACCATGATATAAAGAGTCAGTTATAGCTATAACAGGAGTTTTTGTTTTCTTTTTTCTTTTTTGTGAGTTTACGTTAATTGGGAAGATAAGAAGACAGATAAAAATAAGTTTGAGTGTTTTCATGAAATTAATATTGGAAAGTTGTTATTGAAGGTATAAATTGATTTTAAAAACTAAAGTTACAAATAAAATACAAATAGAAAATCTAACTATTGACTTTGTAGTTTATACTTATTTTTTTAAAAGAGTTAGATAATAGTAATTAATTGCATCAGAATTACTTTCAATGATATCTAATTTTTGGTCATTGTTTAAGTCAGCAAGAATGATGTCGTAGGTATAAAAATCTTTTTTATTTAATATAATTTTTTTCCAAGAGGTCCCCTTTTTATAATTTAAAAAAACAGTGTTTGGTTCTCCAGAATTACCGATAACAATATCAATATTTCCATTATTATTAATATCTCCAAAGTCTAATGAATAGGAGTTGCTTGAGGAAGAATCAAACACAATTTTTCTTTGATAACTCATTATACTATCCCCAAAATAAATCATATTTGGTTCATTTATGTTGGCTGTAATAACATCTAAAAATCCGTCTTTGTCAATATCAGCGACACCCAAAGATCTTGTTTCATCAGATCCGCTGCCAAAAGGAATTTTTGTAGAAAATTCCTCTTTTCCATTATTTAAATAGATAAAGTTTTGTTGCTTGTTTCTGTTAGCTACTATTAAATCTTTGTACCCATCCTTATTAATATCAACAACATCAACATCTATGGTAGCGTCTTTGATTGAACCAAATTTGATACACTTAAAAAACTTCCCTTTACCATTATTAAAGCATATTTCATTCTCTTTTCCTCGATTAGTAATTAGAATATCAATATCTCCATCGGCGTCTATATCTGTTGTTTTTACATTTCTAGTTGAGGAGTAAGGTTCACCAAAACCATTAGCGCTTCTTAAAAATTTCCCAACTCCATCATTAAAATAAATTGCATTTGGAGCCATGTCATTTCCTACTATTATGTCTAGATCTCCGTCAGAATCTATATCTGCCAATTCTGTTGCATAGCTTGTCTCTTTATTATTATCAAGGCTTTTAGCTACCGTAAATTTCCCGAACCCGTTGTTGATGAATATATTATTAGCCTGAGGCCAATGCCTACCATTTGCAACAACAATATCTATATCTCCGTCATTATCTATATCTCCTGCACTTACCGAAGCAGATTTATTCGATTCAACCCCAAGAACTAATCTAGAATTTGATTTGAAATGAATTTCTTGCCCCATTAATGTAAACGAAGCAAACACACAGATATAAATTAGGATATTTTTCATCACTTTTATTTTATGGCTTATATTCTATAAGTAACCCTACCTTTATTCATAAAGATGTTTTATTAATTTTTTTCTATTGTGTAAAATCAGCTAAATTTTAATTGAGACCTTTAATTAAATGGTATGAAAATTCTATGATTTCTTTGTAATTTTCTTTGCTTATTTTTTCATCAATTCCATGAAAACGAGTCCTTGTTTCTGGGCTCAATCTAATAGGATAAAATCGGTACACATCATCTGAAATATCATAAAAATAACGAGCATCAGTTCCGCCTCCAACTAAACCAGGTACTACGATACTGTTAGGGAACATACTTCTAATTGTTTTCTCTAATACTTTATAGGCTTCAGAGTTAATTTCTGAAACCGGTGAAGGATTGGTTAAAAAACCAACAGGGGCAACTTTTATTTTATTAGAGATGGTACTTTGAACATGTTTTTGAACAGACTCAATGGTTTCCCCTGGAAGAATTCTAAAATTGATAGTTGCCTTAGCAACAGTGGGAATCACATTATTTTTAACTCCACCACCTATAATAGTTGGTGCTGTGGTTGTATGAGCATTTAAGGCTTCTAAAATGGTATTTTTAAATAACCAAGGATTGGCAAATGCTAGTTTACTAAAAAAAGGCATTTCTGCACTCATATACTCAAATTGGTAATTAACAGGGGCCACCATTTTATAAGGCAATTGATTATTTTCAAGGTCTACGATAGCTTGAGCTAACATTCCAATAGTGTTTTCTTTTGGTGGTTGAGAGCTGTGTCCACCTTTGGTTTCTACTGTTAGTTCAAAAGAAGCAAAGCCTTTTTCGGCTAAATTTACCATGGCAACAGTTTTATCAACCCCTGGAACCAATCCTTCTGCTAAAAACCCACCTTCGTCTAGCGTCATAGCTGCTTGAACTCCGTTAGATTTTAAGTATGAAGCTATTTTTGCAGCTCCATTAGCGCCTCCAACTTCTTCATCATGACCAAAAGCAAGGTAAATTGTTCGTGTTGGTGTAAATGACTCTTCCAAAAGCTTTTCAACTGCTTCCAACAATCCAATTAGAGTGCCTTTGTCGTCGATGGCTCCTCGTCCAATAATTGATGATTCAGATATTCTACCTTCAAATGGGCCAGCCTCCCAATCATTTAAAGTGGGCTTATCTACAGGAACAACATCTTGATGTGACATCAATATTATTGGTTTTTTTGATGGATCTGATCCTTTCCATGTATAAAGAAGACTATAGGTGCTAATTTTTTCAAGCGAAAGTTTTTCATGAGTTAACGGGAAAGCTTTTTCAAGAAAACGATGAAAACCAAAAAAAGCTGTTGAATCAGGGATTGCATTTTCACTATAAGAAATTGTAGGGTATTTCAACCCTTTTGAAAGATTTTGAAAGACATCATTAGGGAGTACTATTTTTTCTAGATTTTCTGATGCTACTTGTTTAGACTTTAGCATTAGGGTGTTAAAAAGTAAAACACCTATAATAATGATAGCAGCAGTGACAATTAAACGAATTATTTTTTTCATAAATAGTAGTTGTTACATTATAAGACTCATTTTATTTTGTAAATTCTTTATAATCTTTTGACGGATCATAATCATTGTTTGTTTTTATCGAATACAATTCACTTCTTGGGTCTTTAGACGAGATTATTGGGAAAAAAAGCTGAACATACCAAGGTTCTTTTAATTGATTCCAAGCGCCAAATTTAGAGGGGTATTTTCTAGTAATTTTAGCCGTTCCAAAAATAACATCCCAAATAAATAGAAGGTTGCCATAATTTCCATTAGGGTTTGAAACACCATCTTCTGATGTTAAACCATGATGTGCAAAATGGGTACTTGGCGTAGAAATTGTTCGCTCAATAACCCATGCTAAGGGACTCAATATCTTATAGCGATAAAGAAATCTATCCCATTTAGTTTCGCTATGAGCTAATAGTATAACAATTAATTTTATAGGCAGATAAAATAAGTATACATACCCCATTCCTAAGTAGATTAAAACAGCTGAAAACCAAATTCCCGGCATAAATGCATAGTATAATACTGCGTTTCTGTAGGTAACAAGTACTCCCATTTCCTCTACCACATGATGAGGTCTATGAAGCTTCCACATTTTTTTGTTTATATGCGATAGCCTATGCCACCAATATTGAGTCATATCGTCTAGAATAAGGAATGTTATAATATGCCACCAAAATGACGAGTTAATATAGTAATCTTCTAATCCAGGAAAACTAGCTCCCATAAACCAAAGAACAAATAGAAATACTCCTGGTTGAATGAATGTAGGTAAAATAACGAGGCTAAGTAGCTCTATAGAAAAGTCATTTTTTGTTCTTCTGTCATCAAAATACAATCCACCTAAAGATTCAAAAATCCCCAATAAAAATAATACTGTTACAGGGATAAGTTTGCTTAAAGCCTCATTTTCCATTGGCATGATAATTATTTTGTTTAGTCTAGATTACTTCAAAAACATCTAATGTAGCAAATTAATGACAGTTTCTCATTATCAGTTTTTTATGAGTTTAATTCCGTCAGAAATGAGTGATTCTAATTCAGGGTGTATAGAGATAAGCTTATCAAAATAGTTTTTAATTAACTGATTTAGTTTTACATCATTAGATAGTTCAATAATTTCAATAAAAAGAAGCCATTCTTTGGGGTACAGAGTAGTTACTTCTTTAAACAATTTTTTTAATAACTCAGCATCATTTTTATTTTCTTTTCTATAATTTCGAACCAATCCATAGTATTTTTCTAGTTTTATGACAGCCTTATTTTTTGTAGGCTTAATTGTTAAGGTTGTAGATTCAGCATACAAATTTGGGAATGAATTGCTATCTGCGGCACCGGCAAAAGCAGAGACTATATCCTTTCCAACAATCATATCGTAAATCCCGTCTTCAGGCAAAAACAAATATTCATCTTTGTAAGTAATAGTACAGTCTTTCAATCGTATTAAAATTAGTTTTCCTTGAGCATTTCTAATACCAGTGATGTTTAATCCCTCTACTTTTATGCCGCTTTCAAATTCAAATGAAAGCCATTTCCCGTCATAAAAATGATAGGTTTTTAAATCATTTGGACCCATGTCTTCAATGGCAAGATTGATATTTTTTAACTTTCCTAATGGAGAACTTATTCCATTTTTATGGTAGCTTATTCCATGACCGATTAATTCTTTCTCTCTGTATGCTAGTGCGGAAGGACCTTTGGTTTGAAAGAAAACAACCTTATTGTTGTTGTCTAATTTGATCTTAGAAAACTTACCTGACACTTGCAGTCCTGTTGTTAACTCTATGCTCCCTACCATTTGAGATTCTATCAGTTTCTGAATTCCTTCTTTTCCTCCTCGTCTGAGACTTAAGGTGTCTGCAAACTCTTCAAGAACTTCCATTAAATGAGGAAAGTTTGGGGTTACATATAGTTGTGGTTGTGGCTTGGTAACATCAAAAGGTTGTTGTGCAGCAGCCAATGTATAGGGTATTTTTTTTACATCACTTTTTAAGCAAGAAATACTCTCTCCAATTGAAGACAATAGTCCAGCACCGTATATTTTGGGATTGTTAAGATCTCCAATTAATCCATATTCAACTGTCCACCATTGTAAGTTTCTCATTTGTGCCATCTCAGAGAGCTCTACTTTCTTACTTTGAAGGCTATGAATCTCCATTTCTACTGTATGAATTTCTTTTTCACTAATACCCTCAGCTTCTTTTAGAATAGACAATTTCCTAACAGCTTCGTATAAATCCATATCATGTTTAGACAGAATTGCTTTAGATCCAATATCTCCTAATCTTCTTAAATATTCTGCATAATCAGGATTTGCAATTATGGGGGCATGGCCAGCAGATTCATGAATAATGTCGGGTGCAGGGGTATACTCAATATTTTCAAGTTGCCTTATATCTGAAGCAATAACTAGCACTTTATAGGCCTGGAATTCCATGAATGCATTAGGAGGTATAAATCCATCTACTGCTACTGCAGCCCAACCAATTTCTTTTAGGATTCTATTCATCCCATACATGTTTGGTATTTCTTGGATACTTACACCTGTTTTTTCTAGGCCAGATAAATATGATGAGTGAGCTACTTCTGTTAAATACTTTAATAAACGCCTCATTACATATCTCCATACAGCTTGATTTATAGGAGAATAATCTTCGTAATTTTGGGGTTTGATAAACTGTTTAAGGTGCTTAGGCAGTCTATCAATTAATTCATTACTTCTATAGTCTTGTTTATTTGACATTCGATTTTTTTAATTTTAAAGTATATAAATTACTAAAAAACCTAAATAGGTGCCTAGAGCATTTCCTAAAGATCCTACTAAAATTGCGGGTAATATTAATTCTTTTCTGTTAAAAGATTCTGCTAAAGCGATAGCTGTAGAACTACCTCCCACATTGGCTTGACTTACAATTGCAATCATTTCCCAATCACGATATATAAATCCACCAACTAAGATAGTAATTACACCGTGAAATACTACTGAAAAACCTGCAAACAAGAACAGGGTAAGACCTAGATCTTTAAGATCTATTACAGCAGAAAGTTCACAATATGCACCAATGACCGCCAAAAATAGAAATACTAAATACAATCCTAAATTATGGCTTCCTTTTAATTTAGAAACAAATGTTGTTTGAGCTAATAAGATTCCTATGGTTGAAATGGTTATGATAGATGGAACTTGAGGGACATAACTTTTTAATTCATCAGATACAAAGTAAGCACCTAAACCTAAAAAAACCAACCACATAAGTGATGTTAAATTGATGCTTTCATCTTCAATAAATTCTTCATTTTCTTGGGATCTTTTTATTCTTGTTTTAGTTGGCCAAAAACGAGAAAGAAATATAGGAAACGCCAGAGTTACAATAATCCATAAAGTGGTAATTACATTATCTACGGCAATAGTCCCTGCATACAAAGCACCTTTTTTTTGAAATCCATATTCTAAGGCAATCGCATTAAAATTTACACTGCCACCAGTATATGTTCCTGTGAGCATTCCCGCAATAATTTTACCATCTTCACCTAAGGTGTTCTCAGGGGATAATAAACACCATGAGATAAGAATGCCTAATGCGGTTGCAAAAGACCCTAAGATGAATAAGCCAATCATTGGGATTCCTGCTCTTTTGATAGACGATAAATTGATATTTAGTAATAAGTAAAAAATAGAAATCGGAGCAACATAGGTAAAAATACCATGATACAATGGAATGCTTGTTGATGCAGATGGAATCACTTTCAAGTTGGCTAGTATGGCTGTAAAAATGATAATTAGTAACGCTGCTCCAAGATGTTTACCAAGTTTAGTTTTACCGACATAAACACCTAAAATAACCACAAGGCTTAATACAGTTAAAACATATGTTGGATTGTTTATAAACCCCATAAATAAGATGATTGATTAGTACCCCTGAAATATTAATTAGTTGAGGATAATATTATAAATATCTAATTTAATAAAATTCAAATCAAACTAGAAGATTTCATTAGAATTTAAAATATAGGACACTATGTAAATTACTTGTTTTCATTTAAAAAATTACTCAATTTACCAGCCCAATAGGCTTTCCATCTAAATTCCATTCATCTTTGATGTCTAGCCCTAAATGATGCATAGCAGAAACGGCAATATCAACAACATTCACCTGAGTTTGAATTTTCCCTTTTGCAGCGCTTTTCCCAGACACTATGTAGAATATTGTTGTATGTTCTGGAGTATTTTTCCCGTGGGTTTTTTCACTCCCCCCATGATCTGTAGAGATTATGATTAACCAATTTTCATTTAGATAATTATCTCTTTTTTTTAAAGCGGATATCATTTTACCGACGTTTATGTCAGTGTTTTCAATAGTAGAAAGGTATTCTTTATTTTCTGGATGAAAACCAGAACTGTGCCCCGAATGATCAACATCATCTAAATGAATAAACATGGCATCAACATCATTATGCAACAATACTTTTACCGCTTTATTAGTAACTTTTTGATCACTATCAAAATCTAAGGCAATATCGGCATCTCCATTTTGAAGGATTTTGTGAAGAGGGCTCCAATGAGTAATAGAATAGGTTTTTAAATTTGAATTAAATGTTTTCACTCTATTAAAAAAGTGTGGAAATTCCTCAATATTTGGATCTAAGTATTTGTTGCTTAATACGTTATGTTTGGCATGCCAAACACCAGTTAGCATTCCTGTCCAGCAGCTACCACTATAACTAATATCGTCAGTTTTAGTTTTAAAAGAATAAGCTCCATTCTTCCATAGTTTATCTAAGTTAGGAGTAGAGGCACTTAAAAGAGCATCAGGCCTACAGCCATCTATTCCTATAATTAAAACTTTGTTCTGTATAGGTTTAGCACACGAATACAAAAGAATAATAGTTACTATTAGATACCGATAAATTTTAGTTTGCATGGTTATTATTTTAAGCTCATTTCAAAAAAACAAACATCAGCATTATGATAATGCAGAGGTAATTTGAACGTATTTTTTAGTTTTTTAACTCCAAGAAAGTTAAATCCACAATTTTTGTAATGTTTAATTAACCGATCATTTTTCCCACAAGTATCCAGTCTTATATAGCTTATATTCTTATCAAGCGCAAATTTCTTAGCCCACTTAATAATATTCTCAACAAAATTATTACCTCTAAATTCTGGGTTTGTGGCTATTCTATGAATATATAAAGAACAATTATTTTCTTTGTCTTCCCAGATGTCAACATCATTAAATGTAATGACCCAAATACAGGCGATTTTATTTTCAATGATTAATTTAAATTGCCTGTTTTCATTAATTTCATTGACAATTAATTTTTCTTTAAATGTAGGCCAACAATTAGCAGGAAATTTTAATTTTTGAAACTCAGTGGCTAAGCGGTAGAGTTTAAAAATTTCTGATAGATCTTCTATATTACTGTTTGTTATTGAAACAGTTAAATTCATTGTTATTTCTTAAATTCTTTTGAATTTGATTTCACTAATAAGTATGGGGTGCCAATGGCTATAGAAATCCAAAAAGCATAATTTTGAATTGCATAATTTTTTAAAAATAGTGAAAGAAAATATCCAATGATGATCATAAAACCCATCCCAAACATAGCATTTTTAAAAACAGTTGCTATTCCTTTAATATCATACTTTTCTTTTTCTTTTTTAGAAATTGTATTATAGCCAGCTATTAAAAAATACATTTTACCATATTTTATTAATACTCCTAAAACAATAAAAATAATTGCTGCTAAAATCATTTTGTAAAAGGTTATTTTCTATAATCTAATGCTGGAGGTCTATTTCCTAAAAGAGGCTTATAAATAAAATCTTTGCCTCTTCTTTTGTTAAATTCAACGGTTGCTTTTTCTATTAACTCTTTATTTTGAAATAAGTCTATGGCAGTGGCGGTGAGTGTTTTTGCAGCAACCATCATTCCTTTTTCTCCTATTGTGGTTCCACCAGCAGCTACAGCTTGCCAACTGTGAGCAGAAGTACCTGGAACCCAAGTTGCAGTTCCAAAACCAACAGTGGGCACTACAAAACTTACATCCCCTACATCTGTAGAACCATAAGCACGTGCTTCTTCTTTGTAGGGTTGTATACTTAAAGCCCTATCTATATCAGCTTCTTTTTGCCCCAAACTTAGTGCTATTTTATCAGCAAATTCTTTTTCTTCTGAAGAATAAGTTATCCCCCCAATAGAAGTTAAATTATCATGAACTAGCTTTTGAAGAGTAAGATTAGGTAGTAGCTCATGAACACCATTTACTATTTCATATTTCATGGTAGTACCAGTTCCAAGAGCCGCACCTTCAGCAGCCTTTACAATTCTATTAAAAATACTACGAACAACTTCTCTGCTATAATGTCTAGAATAATAATACACTTCAGCAAAATCTGGAACAACGTTTGGCGCTTTTCCTCCATCTGTAATCACATAATGAATTCTTGCTTCTTGTGGAACATGTTCACGCATCATATTTACCATTGCATTCATGGCCTCAACACCATCTAAAGAAGATCTTCCTTTTTCTGGAGCTCCAGCTGCATGCGCAGAAACACCATAAAACCTAAATTTTGCAGAAATATTTGCAAGAGCTGCTGCTGCACTTGCTGCATTTTGAGAGCCTGGATGCCAGTGAAGTGCAATATCAACATCATCAAACAACCCTTCTCTAGCCATATATACTTTAGCTCCACCACCTTCTTCTGCGGGGCACCCATAAAACCTAATTGTCCCTTTTTGTTTAGTGTTTTGCATCCATTTCTTTACTGCTATAGCTGCTGCTGAAGATGCTGTTCCAAATAAATGGTGGCCACATGCATGACCTGCTTCAGCATTGGCAGATTTTTTTTCTGGGAGTGCTTGTTGAGATAAGCCTGGCAACGCGTCAAATTCTCCTAGAATTGCTATAATTGGAAGTCCAGATCCGTATTCTGCTATGAAAGCTGTAGGAATGTTGGCAACACCTTTTTTTATGGTAAAGCCCTCATTTGATAATGTTTGTTGTAAAAGCGAAGAACTCTGTTCTTCTAAATATCCCATTTCTGCCAAATTCCAAATTTTCATCGCAATAGCACCGTATTTTTCACTTTGTGCATCTAGTTGGTCTAGAACAGACTTTTTAGTTATTTGAGCTGAGGTAGTTATAGAAATGAAGAGGGTACATAGAAGAATGATGCTTTTATTTTTCATGACTTTAATAAATGATTAATAATTAAAAGTACTAAAATCAGGTTTAATTGTTGCATGATTCATGATAGTAGTCTATTATTTTTATAAGATCTCTTTCTTTTAGTTCATTTTTTTTAATCATTTGAAGTAAGCTTGGGCAATCGCTAAAAAAGCTATAGAGGCGTTTTTTAATTGTCTTGCACCCAAGTCCATCGATACACCCAATGTTATAAGTGTATCTACTGTTTTTTCGTTTAATAAAAATCTCTGTTTTAGAATTGTAGATTTTTCTCTGAAAATAGTGCTTGTTTTTAATATTAAAATCAAATAAAATAAGGTATAATTCTACATCTCCCTTGCTATAAACTTTTGTTCCAAGACCTTTTTGAATTTGTTTAGCATTTTTGTCTAATTTTACATCTAGGATATAATAATGTTTCATGCTGTTTTTATTAAAAACCGTTATCTCATTTACATCATTAAGTTTGTATTTTTTATTGGTTTTTAAAGAAATTAATCTTTCCCCAATTTGTTTGACAGAATCTTTAATTTCTTCGTTGTTTTTTAATTTGATGGCAACTCTTACTTGAGAGTAGGATAGAAAATTAAAGAGTAAGAAAATTAGAAATAGTATTGATTTCATATTTACACAAGTTCAGCTTTGTAAGTTAGTCTATTCTCTTGTAAATATAAATTTCCCTCCACCTTGAAACAAGATCATTGTTTCTTCTGCAGGGTTAAATTTAAATGTTGCTCCTACTTGATTCAAAGTAAATTTATCTTTTTCTATTGTTTCAACAGCAAAAGCTTGCTGCCCTGTTGCTTGAATGATTAATGTATTTTTATTTTTGGTTACGGTTATCTTTAGAGGTATTTGTTTAGAGGCATACACACCCAAATATATATCTAGATCTTCTGAAGCTAGGGTATAATTTGTGTATACTGGTATTTGGTATGGCTTATCAAAAACCGCACTTAATATTGCAATAGAAATATCATTGTTATTGATATTTGTTCCGTTAGAAGTTAAGGCATATGAAACAGTGTCTTTCGGGAAATGTGCATAGACAGATCTATAACCGTCTATACCACCTGTATGACCATATCCAATAGCATTATAAAAAGGAATTTGAAACAATCCGCTTCCATATCCTTCTTTAATAGTTTTCATTATATCAAGACTTCGAGACTTTAAAAGTTGCCCCCCAAACAATGCATCTGCAAATTTTATTAAATCTGTTGGAGTAGATGTAATGGCTCCGGCACCTAATGGAATGGTAAAATTTGTTTCGGATTCTTCTTTCCAAGAACCTAAATAACTATAGGATTTAGACTCATTGTTATTGGGGTTAATGTTACCAAAAACATAAGTATTTTCTAAGCCAATTGGCTTAACAATGTTCTTTTGAACCAAGTTAGCATATGAATCATTATAGGTTTTTTCTAGAATAAAAGTTAATAACACAAAATTTGAGTTGCTATACTCCGCTTTAGTGTCAGGTTCAAAATCAATCCCACTTTTTTTAATAATCTCAATCATTTCCTTTTCAGTTTTAGATTGAGTATTCCATAGAAGGTAATCAGGGTTATTCGTGAAGTTGTGTATGCCACTTCTGTGGGTTAATAATTGTTTTACAGTTATCTTATTAGAGTTTGTAATTGAGGGAAACCATTTATCAATAGTTTCATCAATAGTTAATTGTTGATTTTCAATTGCTTTTAAAATTAAAACAGCGGTAAACGATTTAGAAATAGAACCTATTCGATATTTTGTTTTTTCTGATGCCCTAATGTTGTTTTCAATATCTGCGTAACCGATAGATTTTGTATAAATAAGTTCTCCATTTTTTGAAACAGCAACACTCCCCATGAACTTATTATTTAATAATAATGTGTTAAAATACTTGTCTAATTTTTCTTTGTTTAGAGATTGTGAAAACCCAAATAGACCAAATGTAAAAAATAGAATTATTGTTAAAAGATTCTTTATCATTTTATAAATTTTTGACAGATGATTTTACAAGATATTTTAAATATCTGATTAATCAATGATTTCAACTTCACTATTATACTTTTATAATTTTCTTTTAATGGTTTTCGTAATACCTTTTTAATAAAAGAGATTTCTAATTAGGATAGTGTACCACTATTAAGTTTTTAGTTTAGTTTAATAGGTGTTAATTTTAAACAATTGTGTTTTTTGATCTTTTAAAGTCATTTTAAATACAGTTGTTTTTTTTATTTCATTAGACCTTCCCCAGTCATTAAATACAGTTGTTTTTAGATAGGTGGGTGCATATTTTTTATTACCATAATAGGTTAAATTCACCAACCATTCTCCTCCAATATCTCCATCAATTATAAATTCTCTCGAGGTATATCCTTTTAGTTTCTCATCTAAAATTAGAGAGCTATTATCAGACAATGTGTGTTCTATTTTATAAACCTGCTTCTGTGGATTAATAAATTCTAATATAAATTCTGCTTCAGAACTACTCCACTCAAAAACAATTCTTGTATCTAAGGTTTTTTCATCTGGCAAATTTGTCTTTGATATTTTACTTGTTAATGCCTCTGCCTCACGAGTCATAATATCGCCAATTCCGTTTTTTTCTATTGTAAGACCTTTATTGAAAAAATAATTGTAAGTGTTTAATGCCTTCTTATACTGCTTTAATTCTATATAGACATTTATTAAATCTCTATAAGACTGAATATGTTTTGGACGTAATTTTATTATTTTTTTATATACCGATAGCGCATTCTCATAAAATCCTTCTTGTTGATATAGATATGCTATAATTTTAAGTTCTTCAGGGTTTGATTTTGAGTATTCTTCAGAATCCAATAACACTCTTTTATAATTTTCAAAATCGTTGTACTTTAACTTAAAAGAATTGGCAACATTCAAATAAAAGCCAGATTTGTCTTGATGTTCAGATAAAAGTTCTTGGTATTTCTTAAAAGTTTCATTGCTGTCAGAAATACTTTCTAATTCTATAATGTAATCTGATTTTGGACTACTTAAAAGATTATATGCAACTGCATCTTCATTGTAGTATTCTTTATTTGTATAAGGATTTTCTTCAGAATATACATCTTTTACTGGGTCAAAATCCCCAACGGTTGTATTGATTATAATAGCACCTCCAACAGCCTCTGACCCAAACCTATTTACACCTGCTAATGATCTTAAAACAGCAACTTCTTTAATGTTTTCTAATGGTATCGGAGGAGCAAAATTATAAACTTGACCATCAACCACCCAAATAGCATACTTTACCGTTAGCAAAGTTCCCGTGTCTCTTAATTTTGCATATTCATTCCCAAATTCATCTACTACTAATTTATAACTTGCAATCTTACCTTGTAATGCTCTTCCAATACTAATGCCAGATAAATTCAACTCTTCTCCACTTATATATCTTACAGAATAACCAGTTCTTCTTGTGTCTATAGTAAAACCTCCTGAAGAGATTTTTTTAGGCTTTTTAGGATACAGACCTGTTTGTTTGTTTTTCTTTTTTGAAGAAATAATAACCTCGTCTAATTCATTCTTAGCAGCTTTCATTGATATATTCAAGGTGGTGGTAATATCTTCAATTAGAACCTCAATTGCTTTCATATTTATATGTGTAAATTGAAGAATATCTCCCTCTTTCGCTCGTATTTTATAAACGCCTTTATTATTTGTGCTTGTTCCTTTTGCTGAATTTTTTATCAAAATATTCACGTTAGATAAAGGCGCACCATCATATGTAATAATTCCTGAAATTTCCTTTTTGATGGTATTTTGTGCATGAATAGTTAATGACAAAAACAAAAAAGCTAAAGGGATCATTTTTATCATTTTATAAATACTTCCCATAAAATTAATTGGTATGAGGGTTTTTAACTTTACAGCCTTTTCTTCCCTTTTTCAAGGAGGCATCTATACCTGCACCTAGCACTAGCCCTGCTCCAGCTCCCATAGATATATAAATTGCAAGATTGCCTGTTAATATACTTAAGCTAAGCCCTATCCCTGCTCCAAAAATTAGTCCTAATGATCTATTGTTGTTTCTCATAACATGCTTTTTTCTAAAATTAAGTAACTAATATTTAATTAGACCTTAATCCAATGTAGTTGTTACATTTTTGGCAAAATATTAAGATACTTGTAGGTTTTGTAAGTGAAACAAATTGTGTTATAGAGATTAACGTTTAGTATTCTATACTTTATGTTTTATTTAAATAAGTAATAATATCTTTTTTGTAGGTTCTACTGATGGGAATCTGAGAACCCTCAACTTTAATAAATTCATTATTGTAGCTACTTACTTTCTGTGAATTCACAATAAATGATCTATGTATCCTCTTAAAATATGGTGGCAGACGACTAATTATTTTACTAATTCTTTCTTTTGTAACTATTTCATCGTCTAAGGTTACTACTTTAATATAATCTGAAAGGCTTTCAATATATAGGATATTCGATAGAAAGATAGAATGATTTACTCGATTGTACCGAATAACTATCTTTTCAGCTGATTCCTCTGAGCTAGTTTTTTTTGTGTTCTTTAAAGATTTTATAATGGTTTCTTTTTCACTAAGTTTTTGAATAATTTCAATGATTACTTTAACTAAAACTAGTAGGTACATCGTCAAGCTTAGGTTACCAATATTTAGAGAATGTAAAGATGGGTTACCAAATTGAAAAGATGTAAATATAATAAGGGCAATAAAAATGACAAGATATTGTAGATAAAGAGAAATGATTATAGTATAAATAGCATATAAAATAAATACCCCATTTTTTCCCCTTAATAGAAATTCTGGAATTAATTTATTGTTTACATAATAAGATGTCCCAATTACAACGGGTAAAAGGGAGGTAATAAAGTAAAATACTTTACCAAAAGAATGGCCCTTACTAACAAAAAAAGCAAATAATAATAGTCCGGCAAAAACCCAATACCAAGCCGTCTTTAAAAATCTAATAATTTTAAGAGTCATCTGTCAAAACTAAGAAATTAAAGTAGTTTTCAAGAAAATTATCGATAGATTACCTCCTTCGATACGGATTCTACCTTGATTGTGAGCAGCTTTTCAGTTTATCTTTGAGATGTTAATTTATTTGTGAACCTGGAGATAAATACATCTCTTTAAAAATTAGAATTATGTTTGATATATTTTCACAAGGAGGTCCCTTATTTATGGGAATCCTTACCCTTATTTTACTTTCTCTTATGGCTGTTTTTGCGGTATCTATTATTAAGAAAAGAGATGAGAAACAACTTCTGCAATCCATTCAATGGTTAAAATCATTAGGAACTTTGGGTTTAGTTGTTGGAGTACTTGGTCAGTTAATAGGATTGTTTAGTGCATTTTCAGTAATTGAAACTTCACAAGGAATTTCACCAACTATGTTAGTAAGCGGTCTTAAAGTCTCTATGATTACCACACTTTACGGTCTAATAATTTACATCACTTATATCCTATTCTCAATGATTTTGAAGCGAGTTAAGTAAAGTTGTTTTTATGAAGTTTATCATTTTTGTCAACCTCTGAAAATCTAGAAGTATTTTCAGAGGTTGGTGAAAATAACTAATTTCTTATAGCCTTGAGATTTGGTTGTATTTTTCTTTTTTCAAGTCTATTTTTTCATCTTTTTTTCTAGAGATAGAATAATAAACGAAAATAGAATTTCTATGATCCCGCCAATGAATCCAATTAAGTAAAATGGGGTATTAAATAGAAATCCGCTAACTCCAGACAAAATTAATATTGCCCCAAAAATCCAGTAAACCCGCATTCCATATATTGAAGAAAAGATGAAGTATCGCCCACCAATAATTAAGATCATGATTGAAAAAAACCAATTGGAACGAATCTGCAGTGTTAAAAAGGCAATAAATAGTCCAATAAATAATATAAGAGTACTTTCCAATGCAAGATGTGACAAAGGGTTTCCTTTTTTATGTTTCCCAGAGCGGTTTAAAGCCTTAGAAAGTAAAACCCCTAAAGGATGAATTAGCATTCCTCCAAAAAAGAAAACCAACACACTAATTTGTTTTGTACTAAGCAATGCAGTAATTCCAGCGGTTAGCCATACAACTCCGGATGCAAAAGCTCCCGGGGCACCACCAAAATAGGAATTCCGCATGTCTTCTTGTGCTTCTTTAAATTTCATTTAGAGTTTATTATTTAATATGGTGTTATATTTAGGCATATGATCTATTATTTTGGATAATGGGTTTTACTCATAGTTGTAACTTGTGATTTTTGTTATTAGATCTTGTCTTTCATAGACATCATTAAAAAATATAAAGTTAGCATTATAAATAGGCCAATTGTAAACGGTAAAAACCAAGTTCCAAGACCGTCTGCATGTCCGTTTACAATTTGAATTTTTCTGAAAACGATTAATCCAAAAAGTAATACAATAACTAATTTCAAAACCCTCATCATTCGAGTTGCATTTGTATATTGATGTACAGCATTTTCTTTTGTTATTTGACTAGGATAATTAAATATATGAGGATGTTTATTTAAAGTTGTTAATCCAATAAACAGGAGTGTAGAAATGATAGGTAATACAAATATATGTGTCTTATTCCCAAATCTATCTGCTTTTCCAGCGCCATTAAAATGTATTGGGATTATTTCCGGTAAATCAAAATAGTTAATTAATGGTAAAGCCCATATACCGAATACAGAAACCCAACCAACAACCTCAAGTATCTTGTCAGTTTGGTTTAATTGTAATTTTATTCTTGGTCTTTTATTCATATTGATACGGCTCTTTATTATATATCATTCCCTTAATATTTTCCAAAACTCTTTTCATATACGTTTTCCAAAAAGTTTTTCCAAAAATCCAACAAAAAGGGAAAAGTAAAAGATTGTTAGAATATAAACAGTATGTGTAGTTAATTCGTATTTTTTCATTCGCTAATTTTTCCGTCTCCCATCTTCCAACAAACTTGTAAAAACTTAGCATCCAAGATTGAAAATTATCTACCTGAATTATCCAATATTGATTTTCTTTTCTTTCAATTAGATTGTCAACAGAACCAAAACCTCCTTTTTGGGTTATCGATTTCGCGACATATACTTTTTTACAAGAGCCAGCTTTTCCCCAATCCTTGTCGTCCGTTGTATGTGTAACTTTAGGCATAATTACGAATCCAGTATGAATTTTAGAAACATCACAAAGCATAGGTGTTTTAAATGCTCTTTCGAGTGAACATTCGTAAATAGTTGAAACATTAACTTTTGTAATCATTTTTTGGTATTCGTTTTATCTTACTGTTATCCTGTTTGTGTAGGGTTAGTTGCGTGGTTAAGCACTAAATTTAGCAAATAAATCATAGATATAAAGATAGCGAGGATTTTCATAAACTACTAAGAAGATAGCAATAAATTAGAATCGTACTTGGTAGTGTTTATTTTACTAAATGTAAAGTTTATTTATCATTTAGTATTATTTAATTTACATTTGTTCAAAAATTAAATGTGTATAATATGAAGTTAAATTTTTTATTTCCGAATAAGTTTAAAAGAATTGGGTGGCTTACTCTAATTCCATCTGTAATTATTGGTCTGTTAACACTTATTTATGAATACGAGCCAAGTTTTTTAGATTTTAATGTCCCTGCAATTTTTGTTGATGAATTGTTGTTTTCTGTCAATAGGAAAACTTTCA
>Ga0228653_1000307_pt1 | contig 16766 bp, 14 predicted proteins | sample 65DmetaG_FD_182745 | JGI IMG/M metagenome (GOLD analysis project Ga0228653, IMG submission 182745) | Seawater microbial communities from Monterey Bay, California, United States - 65D | ecosystem: Environmental > Aquatic > Marine > Coastal | place: USA: California | collected 2016-11-02
GCCAGACAAATAGAATGTACCATAAATGGTATAGGTGAAAGAGCAGGAAATACTGCCCTGGAAGAAGTAGTTATGATTTTAAAACAACACCCTTATCTGAACTTAGATACCAATATTAACACAAAGCATTTGTATAGTTTAAGTCAACTAGTCAGTGAAAGTATGGGAGTTTACACACAACCTAACAAAGCCATAGTTGGTGCTAATGCATTTGCACATAGTTCTGGAATTCATCAAGATGGTGTGATCAAAAATCGTGAAACCTATGAAATAATAGATCCTAAAGATGTTGGGGTTACAGAATCTGCTATTGTATTAACAGCACGAAGTGGTAGAGCTGCATTAGCTTACAGAGCAAAAATTGTTGGTTATGAATTAACAAAATTGCAACTAGACATTGTTTATGATAGTTTTTTAAGTTTTGCTGATAAGAAAAAAGAGGTTAATGATAATGATATTCATCAAATTATTGAATCTACAAGTATTTCAAATCAAATATTAAAAGTTTAGTTACCACCTCACGATAAAATACTATGAGTAAAACACTTTTTGATAAAATATGGGACCAACACGTTGTAGATTCAATTGAAAAGGGACCACAAGTTCTATACATAGATCAACACTTAATTCATGAAGTTACAAGTCCTCAAGCTTTTAACGAATTAAAAGAAAGAGAAATTCCTGTATTTAGACCCAATCAAATTATTGCAACTGCAGATCATAATACCCCAACTATTAATCAGCATTTACCAATTAAAGATGAATTATCGAAAAATCAATTAGAACAATTATCAAAAAACTGTTCAGATAACAACATTACACTCTTTGAATTAGGCCACAAATACAATGGTATTGTTCATGTAATGGCTCCTGAACTTGGAATCACACAACCTGGAATGACCATGGTTTGTGGAGATAGTCATACTTCGACTCATGGTGCTTTTGGTGCCATCGCTTTTGGAATTGGAACCAGCCAAGTTGCACAAGTATTTGCAAGCCAATGCTTACTTTTAAAAAAACCCAAAAGTTTACGAGTAACTGTTAATGGGAAATTAAAAAAAGGAGTACTTCCAAAAGATGTTATTCTATATATTATATCAAAACTTGGAACAAACTCCGGTACTGGATACTTCTGCGAGTATGCAGGTAATGTTTTCGAAGAAATGAGTATGGAAGGTAGAATGACAGTATGTAATATGAGTATAGAAATGGGAGCTAGAGGAGGAATGATTGCTCCAGATGAAACAACATTTAATTATATAAAGAATAGGGAATTTGCTCCAAAAGGGGCTGATTTTGATAAGAAAGTAGCCTACTGGAAAACTTTACCATCAGATATTGATGCTGTTTTTGATCAAGAATATATTTTTGATGCAGATGATATTGGTCCGATGGTTACCTACGGAACTAACCCTGGAATGGGTATTAAAATTACAGAAACTATTCCTGATGAAAATAACAGTTCTTTTAAAAAATCATTAGAGTATATGAATTTTGAAGCTGGGTCATCATTAATTAACAAGCCTATCAACTATGTTTTTATAGGGAGTTGTACAAATTCAAGAATTGAAGACTTTAGAGTAGCAGCCAATTTTATAAAAGGAAAACAAAAAGCAGACAATGTTACTGCTTGGTTGGTTCCTGGAAGTAAACAAGTAGAAACCCAAATAATTGAAGAAGGCCTAAAAGAAATTTTTGATAATGCTGGATTTGAGCTAAGACAACCTGGATGCTCTGCATGTCTGGCAATGAATGACGATAAAATACCAAAAGGTGAATATTGTGTTTCAACTTCCAATAGAAATTTTGAAGGAAGGCAAGGTCAGGGATCAAGGACAATTTTAGCTAGTCCTCTAGTTGCTGCTGCTACAGCTGTTGAGGGTAAGATTATAGACATAACAAAACATTTAAATTAATGGAAAAGTTTACAAAAATTATATCCAAAGCAATTCCATTAGCCATAGAAAATATAGACACTGATCAAATTATTCCGGCTCGATTTTTAAAAGCTACAGATAAAAAGGGATTTGGTGACAATGTATTTAGGGATTGGAGATTTGATAAAAATGGAAATATTAACACAGAATTTTCTCTAAACAACACCAAATATTCAGGAAGTATTTTGATTGCTGGTGACAACTTTGGTTGTGGATCAAGTAGAGAACATGCAGCTTGGGCACTTGTTGGTTATGGGTTCAAAGTGATTGTTTCTAGTTTTTTTGCAGATATCTTTAAAGGAAATGCTTTGAATAATGGTTTATTGCCTTTACAGGTAACTCCTTCTTTTTTAGCTATGTTAATGAAAACTATTCATGAAAATCCTGATACTAAAATTGAAGTAGATTTAGAAAATCAAACCATCTCTATTTCTGATACTAATAAATATGAAACATTTGATATTGATCCTTACAAAAAAACATGTATGATCAATGGGTATGATGATATTGATTACTTATTAAGTAAGAAAGAAATGATAGAAGCTTTTGAATCAAAAAGAAAGTAATTACTATAAATAAAAATCTTATATTTCCGTTTATTCTTGGAAACCTAAAAAAAATGAAATTAAAAATTGCCCTTTTACCCGGAGACGGAATTGGACCTGAAGTAACTAACGAAGCTGTTAAAGTATTAAAAGCTATAGCTTCAGAGTTTGACCATACATTTATTTTTGAAGAAGCTAATGTTGGCGCAATAGCTATAGACAAAACCGGAAATCCTCTGCCTGATGAAACACTAGAACTTTGCATGTCTACAGATGCCATATTATTTGGTTCTATAGGACATCCTAAATATGACAATGATCCCTCTGCAAAGGTAAGACCAGAACAAGGATTGTTAAAACTCAGAAAATCTTTGGGGTTATTTGCTAATATCCGTCCTGTAAAAGCATACGAAACCCTTTTAGACAAGTCTCCATTAAAAAAAGAGATCATTTCGGGAACAGATATCAGTATATACAGAGAATTAACTGGAGGGATATATTTTGGAGAAAAACAATTAAGTAAAGATGGAAATACTGCTTCAGATTTATGTGAATACAATCGTTTTGAAATTGAAAGAATAGCTCATTTAGCCTTTAAAGCAGCTTTAAATAGAAATAAAAAAGTAACCCTAGTAGACAAAGCGAATGTTCTAGAGAGTTCTAGATTATGGAGAAAAGTCGTTGGAGAGGTATCCAAAGAATATTCAGAGGTAGCTTTAGACTTTTTATTTGTAGATAATGCTGCTATGCAAATGATATTAAACCCAAAACAATTTGATGTTATTCTTACAGAAAATATGTTTGGTGATATTATTAGTGATGAAGCTAGTGTAATTGGAGGTTCTATTGGTTTATTAGCTTCTGCCTCAGTGGGTGAAAAATATGCCTTGTTTGAACCTATACACGGCTCTTATCCTCAAGCAACTGGAAAAAGTATAGCCAACCCTATTGCATCAATTTTATCTGCTGCGATGCTATTAGACCATTTTCAATTAACCAAAGAAGCTGATCTAGTAAGAAAGGCCGTAGATAAATCTTTGAAATTACAAATCACAACACCAGATTTAAATACAAAAACGGATATGGTTACCACCTCTAAAGTTGGAGATTTTATAGAAGATTTCATTAACAATCCTAATGATACCAATGTAAACTTCACTAATATTCACCTAGGACAATCTACCATTATTTAAAACTATTTAGGAAATTTTCCTCTAATAGCATCTAAACATAGATTATGAATACTACCAATATGGGTGTGTTCTTTTGCATCAGCATACTCGTAAGTTCCGTTTGTTACTAAAGCCCCTATTTGTTGATAGGCATCTCTAAAAGAAAGTCCTTTCATCACTAAATTATTGATAGAATCTACTGTACTTAAATACTTATATTTATCATCTAGAAAATCTATCTTCTTCACTTTAATTTGCTGTATTGAATAATTGAAAATTTCTAAAATGGTTTTCATTTCCTCAATTAATTTAATCATATTTCCCTTGAGAAGTTGAAAATCTCTGTGATAACCACTCGGAAGATTATTTGTAATTAAAGTCATTTCTATTTGCAAAGCTTGAATTTTATTAGACTTTCCTCTTATTAATTCAAATACATCAGGGTTTTTTTTATGTGGCATGATACTACTTCCTGTGACTAATGAATCTGGAAAAGCAATAAAGTCAAAATTCTGACTCATATACAAACAAATATCCATTGAAAACCTAGATAAAGTGTTCGCAATACCACCCAATGCGGCTGCAATTGTTCTTTCGTTTTTACCTCTTCCCATTTGCGCAGCTATGACATTATACTTAAGATTAGCAAACCCTAGTTCTTTTGTCGTAAATTTTCTATCTATAGGAAATGAACTTCCATAACCAGCGGCAGACCCCAACGGATTCTGATCTATTATTTTAATAGCAGCATCTATAAGAGATACATCATCTACTAATAATTCTGCATATGAAGAAAACCATAAACCAAATGAAGAAGGCATAGCTACTTGAAGGTGTGTATACCCAGGTAATAAGCATTTTTTGTGAAGTTCTGCAAGGTTCAACAATGTATCAAAAAAAGTACCTACTAGCCCTTTTATTGTTTGTAATTGATCTTTATAGTACAATTGTAAAGCAACCAATACTTGATCATTTCTAGATCTTGCCGTATGAATTTTTTTACCAACCTCTCCAAACATGTTGGTTAATTCAAACTCTATTTTAGAATGAACATCCTCAAATTGGGTTTCAATAATAAAAGTTCCATTGTGAATTTGTTTTTCTAAAATAGACAGCCCTTTCTTTAATAACTCTAGCTCTACTGATGTTAAAACACCAATAGAAAACAACATTTTTGCATGAGCTAATGAAGCTTTTATATCATATTTTGCTATATAAATATCGATTTCCCTGTCATTCCCAACAGTAAACTTTTCTATTTTTTTGTCTATTTTTATTCCTTTATCCCAGAGTTTCATCTTTAGTATTTAATAATGTTTTTTCTAATAATTTAATATACAGGGTTATCCCCTCTTCAATTTCTTGCAAATAAATAAATTCATCAGCGGTATGTGATCTCATACTGTCTCCAGGACCTAATTTTAAAGAAGGACAACTTAAAACAGATTGATCAGATAATGTAGGAGATCCATAAGTCTTTCTACCCAATTCTAAACCTGCTTTAATTAGGTCATGATCAATTGATATGGAAGAAGAATTTAATCGTAAACTCCTAGGCACAATACTTGAACACGGAGATTCTTTTTTCAAAATCTCAGCAATTTCTTTATTTGAATACCTATCATTTACACGAACATCTACCACCAAAGCTACTTCAGATGGAATAGCGTTATGTTGCTTACCTGCCTGTATTTGAGTAACCGTCATTTTAACATCCCCTAAACTTTCAGAATGCCTTTCAAATGCATACTCCTGAAACCACTTTAGTACTTCTATACTATTATAAATTGCATTATCATCATTTTTATGAGCAGCATGTCCAGGAGTACCAATTACTTTGGCATCAAAAACTACCAATCCTTTTTCTGCAATGGCTAATTGCATCAAGGTAGGTTCTCCGATAATAGCTACAGATATCTCAGGTAAAATAGACAGCATGCTGTTTAATCCATTTTCTCCACTACTCTCCTCCTCTGCTGAAGCTACCATAACCAAATTGTATTTTAAATTCTTGTGATGATAAAAAAAAGAAAATGTTGCCAATAGAGAAACCAAACAACCTCCAGCATCATTACTACCAAGCCCGTATAATTTACCATCATTAATAATTGGGTCAAATGGATCATTGGTAAATCCATTAGTGGGTTTTACAGTATCATGATGAGAGTTCAACAAAAGAGTTGGTTTTGTTTCATCGAAATATTTATTAATAGCCCAAATATTATTATTAGTTCTATTAAAAGTGATATCAGAATCTTGAAACCAAGATTCTATTAACAAAGCTGTTTGATGTTCTTCGGAAGAAAATGAAGGTGTTTTTATTAAACTTTTCAATAATGAAATGGCCTCTAAAATTAATTTATCCTTTCTCATAATTTTTGAATTGTTGTAAAATTAGAATGATGGTCAAAAAGCATGGTAGGATGCCCTATGCAAACTTTTGAAACATTATGATCAAGCGCATAAAAACAATTATCTAATTTAGGAATCATACCATCATTAATTATGTTAGATTTTTTTAATTCCTTATACGTTTGAATATTAATTTTTTTAATTAAAGAATTTTCATCATCAGTTCGCTTCAACACCCCTTTTTTTTCAAAACAATAATACAATTCAACTCTATAATCATTCGAAAAAGCAATTGCTAATTCAGAAGCAATAGTATCTGCATTAGTATTTAATAACTGCCCTTTCTCATCATGAGATATTGCAGAAAAAATATTTGCTATATTGTTGTTTATAAGTACTTTAAGGATACTTATGTCAACCTTTACTACATCTCCAGCAAAACCATAATTTACTGGTGCCTCAGATCTTTTATTAGCTATAATTGTATTTCCGTCTGCTCCAGTAAATCCAACAGAATTACAACCAAAGCTTTGTAGTTTAGCCACAATATTTTTATTGATTTTACCAGCATAAACCATGGTTATAATGTCTAAAGTTTCTGCATTTGTAACCCTTCTTCCATCTATTAATTGAACTGGAATATTCATTTTATTAGATAAATCTGAAGCTAGTTTACCTCCTCCATGAACTAAAATTTTTGGTCCATTTAAACTTGAAAAACCTTTTAAAAAAGAAAGTAAACTAACTTCGTTATTTATGATATTTCCACCTATTTTTATAACTTTTAGTGTTTTCATTACAATGTTTTTAAAATATTTTTTAACACTATTTGGGCCGCAAAAGTTCTATTGTTTGCTTGTTCAATCACCAGCGAGTTTTCACCATCTAAAACTGCATCTTCTACAACAACATTTCTTCTTACTGGTAAACAATGCATAAACTTTGCATTTCCTAATTTCTCATTGGTTAACATCCAGTTTTCATCTACAGACAAAATTTTACCATAATCATGATAATTACTCCAATTTTTAGCATATACAAAATCCGCATCTTTCAAAGCCTCCTCTTGGTTATAGCTAATTGGAACATTTTCTGTAATATTTGAATTTAATTCATATTGTTTTGGATGCGCAATCAAAAGATCTACATCTATTTCTTTCATTATGTTAATAAAAGAGTTTGCCACAGCATGAGGTAATGCTTTTGGATGGGGTGCCCAGGTTAAGACAACTTTTGGTCTTGAAGTTGTTTTCAATTCACTAATAGTAATAGCATCTGCAAGCGCCTGTAATGGGTGTGCCGTAGCACTTTCCATATTAATGACTGGTACTGAAGCATATTTTACAAAACTATTTATCACCTGCTCTGTTTCGTCCTTTTCTTTGTTTGTAAGGGTAGGAAATGATCTGATAGCTATAACGTCTCCATATTGAGATATAACATTAGCAGCCTCCTTGACATGCTCTGCTTTGGAAAGATTCATAATAGTTCCATTGTCATATTCTAAATTCCAACAATCATTAATGTTTAGAACCATCACATCCATTCCTAGACTCTTCGCTGCTTTTTCAGTGCTTAGTCTAGTTCTTAGACTAGCATTAAAAAAAAGCATTACCAAGGTTTTATGCTTGCCTAAATTTTCAAATTGATAGGGATTGTTTTTTAATTGAATAGCTTCTTTAACAGTATCCTTAATGTTTTTTATATCATTAATTGTTACATATTTATTCATAATACTTCTTTTTTTAGCGCTTTAAAAAACACATCTATATGCTTCTTCTTTATAGTAAGAGGTGGTAAAATTCTTAATACATGTGGATTTTTAGCATTTCCTGTAAAAACATGATGCTTATAGATAAGATTATTTCTAAGTTCTGATATAGGAAAATCAAACTCTAAACCCAGCATTAACCCTCTTCCTTTCACAGCTTTTAAATGAGGTATCGATTGGGCTTCCTTTTTAAAATAATTAAAAATCAGCTTTGCATTTTCTTGAAGTTTTTCTGCTTTAATTACCTCCAAAACCGTTAAAGAGGCCTTACAAGCTAAATGATTTCCTCCAAAGGTTGTTCCCAACAGACCAAACGAAGCCTTTATTTTTTGGTGGATTAAAATTCCACCAATTGGAAAACCGTTTCCCATTCCTTTTGCCATTGAAATGATATCTGGTTTGATTTTATGTTTTTGAAATGCGAAAAAATCACCAGTTCTTCCAAAACCAGACTGAACTTCATCTGCAATGAGTAATACATTATATTTCTTACATAGAAGATGCAATCTTTTATAAAAACTCGTAGTACTTTCATCTAACCCACCTACACCTTGAATACACTCTACAATAACTGCACAAACATCATTATTACTTAATGCAGCTTCTACCGCAACAATATTACCCAAATCAAATAGCTCTATTTCTTGTTGTGCATTAATCGGTGCAATTATTTTGGAATTATCTGTTACAGCTACTGCAGCTGAAGTTCTTCCATGAAACCCATTTTTAAAGGCAATGACTTTCTTTTTCTTGGTGTGAAAAGAAGCTAGTTTTAATGCATTTTCATTTGCTTCTGCACCCGAGTTACATAAGAATAATTGATAATTATTGCACCCTGAAGCCTCTGCCAATTCTTCAGCGAGTTCTTTTTGCAAAGGATTTTGAATAGAATTACTATAAAATCCTATTTTATTAATTTGTTTTGCAATATTATATACATATTTTGGATGAGAATGACCAATTGAAATAACTGCATGGCCTCCGTATAGATCTAAATACTCAACTCCATGCTCATCATATACAAAAACATCTTTAGCTCTTTCGGGCTTAATATCAAATAACGGATATACATTAAATAAACTCATATTTGATCTGTTTTAATACTATTTATTTTATTAAAGGAGGCTACCATTCCTTGAATTAAGGAAGAACTTAAGCCTTTGTGTTCCATTTCATTTAATCCTTCTATAGTACACCCATTAGGAGTGGTTACCCTGTCTATTTCTTCCTCTGGGTGATTTCCAGTTGCTATCAATAATTGAGCAGCTCCTTCAGAGGTATACATAGATAATTTTTGGGCTTCCTGTGCATCAAAACCTAGTTGAATTGCAGCTTGAGTTGTTGCTCTAATTAATCGCATCCAAAAAGCAATTCCACTAGCACATATTACTGTAGCGGCTTGCATTTGATTTTCTGGAATAACTATCGATGTCCCTAATCTGTTAAAAATAGCTTCAGCTATTTTAATTCTTTCTACCCCTTTTTTATTACTAGTCAGGCAAGTCATAGATTTACTTACGGCTATGGCAGTGTTAGGCATAGCTCTTATGACATACTTATCTATACCTATACTATTTTCAATTTTTGATACAGAATACCCCGTAACTGTAGAAATTATAACATGTTTTTCTGTGAATAAATCTTTAATGGTATTTAAAATCTCCTCGAAATACGCTGGTTGTACAGCAAAAATTAAAATGTCTGAGTTTTTAACTGCTTTTCTATTATCGGATGTCAAAAAGACATTTGAATACCCTTCATACTCTTTAATATTTTCTAAATTTCTTCTGGTCAAGTACAGAGATGTAATTGCATTTTGAGTAATTAACCCAGTGGCTATAGAACATCCTAAATTACCTGTTCCTATGATTGCTATTTTCATAATTTATTTTTTTAAAAATATGTTCCTTTTAATTTCAAACCCTCAGACTCATCAATTCCAAACATTAGATTCATATTTTGAACTGCTTGACCTGACGCACCTTTTAATAGGTTGTCTATACAACTAGTTATCAGTAATTTGTTGTTATACTTAGAGATATGAATCAAGCACTTACTCGTATTAACAACTTGCTTTAAATGTAATTCTTGATTAGTAACAAAGGTTAGTTCTGCATCTTTATAAAATTGATTATAAATGCTAATCACATCCTCTAAATCTCCAAAAAACTGAGTATACATTGTTGCATAAATTCCTCTAGAAAAGCTTCCTCTAATTGGAATAAAATTAATAGTGTAGGGAAAATCTTCTTGATATTGTGTTACAGATTGATATATCTCTTTTAAATGTTGATGATCAAATGGTTTATAGTAAGAATAATTATTATCTCGCCATGTAAAATGAGAGGTTTTTGACAATGAAGTTCCAGCGCCAGTTGCTCCTGTCACAGCATTTACATGTAAATCATCATGAATTAAATGATTGGAAACCAACGGTAGCATACCCAGTTGTAATGCAGTAGCAAAACAACCTGGATTTGCAATATTATCAGCATTCCTGATTTTTTCTTTATGAAGTTCTGGTAAGCCATATACAAATTCTCTTCCTTGAAAAATAGCATCATTTTTATACCTAAAATCTGTACTTAAATCAATGACTTTTGTTGATAATGAAATAGCTGTATTAGCTAAGAAATTCCTCGATTTTCCATGTCCTAAGCATAAAAACAGTACATCAACATTTGTATTAATATTACTAGAAAAAATTAAATCGGTTTCGCCTACCAAATCCTGATGAATAGCACTCACTTTATTTCCAGCATTTGAGGTACTATAGACGTATTTGATTACAACTTTTTTATGATTTAATAAAATTCTAATCAATTCACCTGCTGTATACCCAGCTCCACCAATTATTCCAACTTGTATCATTTGTATGTATTTTGAAAAATTATACTTTGGTTTGCATATATTTTTATAAAACCTTTCACCTCCTCTGCTGACCAACTATTATTTACCTCCCCATAACTTCCAAAAGCTGTATTCATTAAATCATTTTTGGAAATAACACCTTCTAACACGAAATGATAGGGCTGAAGAGTTACCATGACTTCACCTGAAATATTTTGTTGACTACTCTCTAAAAAAGCTTCAAAATCCCTCATTACAGGATCTAAAAATAATCCTTCATGCAAATGAGTTCCATACCAATTAGACAAGTATTCTTTATGTTGTAATTGCCATTTTGTAAGGATATGTTTTTCAAGTAAGTGATGAGCTTTAATAGAAATGATTGCTGCAGCTGCTTCAAAGCCAACTCTTCCTTTAATACCCACAATAGTATCTCCAACATGGATATCCCTACCTATTGCATATTTGGAGGCTAAGTTGTTTAATTTTTCTATACATTTATATGGAGAATTTTGTTCTTGATTAACCGCAACCAACTCTCCTTTAGAAAAGGTTAATTTAACTTTCTCAGATCCTTTTTTTTCTAGTTGAGAGGGATAAGCCTCATTTGGTAATGATTTATACGAGGTTAATGTTTCAGCCCCTCCAATACTTGTTCCCCAAAGTCCTTTGTTGATTGAATACTTAGCTTTTGACCAAGACATATTAATTCCTTTAGATTGTAAATAGGTTATTTCCTGTTGTCTTGACAATCCCTTATCTCTAATGGGTGTTATAATTTTTATTTCAGGAGCCAATGTTTTAAAAATTAAATCAAATCTAACCTGATCATTACCTGCTCCAGTACTACCATGTGCAATATAATCTGCATTAATTTTCTTTGCATATTTTATAATCTGGATTGCTTGAATAATTCTTTCTGAACTAACAGATAATGGATATGTATTATTTTTTAACACATTACCATATATCAAATACTTAACTACTTTTTGATAATAATTATCGACAGCATCAATATTTCTGTATGTTTTAACTCCCATTTTATAAGCTTTACCTTCAATATCATTGATATCTAATTCAGTAAATCCTCCTGTATTTACACTAACTGCATGAACCTCATAGCCCAAATCTTTAGAACAATGAACTGCACAATAGGATGTGTCTAAACCTCCACTGTAGGCTAATACTAATTTTTTCATTTATTATTTTTTTTTAAAAAGAGTGATTGTTTTATATTTTTTAATCTCCTAAAAACCTTTAATGATGTTTTTTTCGATGATTCTTTAGCTTGTTTGGGATCATAAAGCATCCCAGTGCACAAGCACATACTCTGTGATGTTCTTTGTAAAACATCATAATTTTTACAGGTTTGGCATCCATCCCAAAATGATTGATCTTTAGTTAATTCCGAAAATGTAACTGGTTTATAGCCAAGATCACTATTCATTTTCATCACAGGTAATCCAGTGGTTATACTAAATACTTTAGCTCCTGGAAATTTTGACCTCGAGTGATGAAATATCTTCTCTTTTATAAGTTTGGCAATTCCTTTTCCTCTATAATCTGGGTGAACTATTAGCCCTGAGTTTGCTACAAACTTGCCATGACTCCATTTTTCTATATAGCAGAAACCCACAAACCTTTCATCGTCCAGAGCGATGACAGCATTTTGATTATTCATTCTTTGAATGATGTAGTCTGTAGTTCTTTTAGCTATTCCCGTTCCTCTTACGTTGGCAGAATTAGCAATAGTTTCACAAATAATCTTTGCATAAATAGCATGCGATTTATTAGCAATAATAATTTCCAAAATGATAATTTGAATTGATTGTTATCTTTAATTTATACTGTTTTTGATAGAAAAGAACCGGACTCACCTAGGTTCAAAAATTTAGCATACACCCTAAGGGCGACGTAAAAAAACAGTGCGCGGAGAAATCTTGTTATCTTTTAGAATAACTGGAGATAAAAGAAATGATATGAAATGGGAAGTGAACAATGTTTAAAAATAAATAGTGAATATAGTTGTGTGCTAATTTTGAGAATTAGCGGCGGCGCAAGCTCTTGGGCATTGCGTTATAAACTATATAAATATTATTTTTTAAACTAAACATAAATCAAATATGCTAAATGATTTTGGAATAACAAGGATTCCAAAATCATTTTTTTGAAGTTTTATGTATTTCTTAATTAAGGAACTATTAATTACAATAAATGCAAAAACAGCCTATTAAAAATAACTATTCTATAATATGTAATCTGTACTTATAAAGTTAGATGTCTTCTTTTCTAGTAATTCTTTAAGAATAGAATTATTGTAAGGATTGTCTTTAGAGGCAACAAAAGTACGGATTGAAAAAGAACGTAAAGCATCGTAAACACTTAAAGTACTCACAGCAGAATCTTTTCTCCCTGTAAAAGGATATACATCTGGACCACGCTGGCAAGAACTATTTAAGTTTACTCTACAAACTAGATTCACTAAACTATCTATTAAAGGAGATAAAGTGTGAACTTCCTTTCCAAATAAACTAACTTGTTGTCCATAATTAGAATCTGCTATATCATTTAATGGTTCTTCAATATTTTTAAAAGAAATCACAGGGACTACCGGACCAAATTGTTCTTCGTGAAATACTTCCATTTGTTTATTAACTGGATATAAAACAGCTGGAAATATATAATTATCTGAAGTTTCACCACCTTTAGCATTTAAAATAGTGGCACCGTGTTTCTTAGCATCATCTATCAATCCTTGAATATAAGCTGGTTTATTGGGTTCAGGTAAAGGGGTTAATTTAACCCCAGGCTCCCATGGATTTCCAAATGACAACTCATCTACTCGTGCAGAAAATTGCTTATTAAATTCTTCAACAATATCTTCATGAACATACAATACTTTTAAAGCTGTACAGCGTTGTCCGTTAAATGATAAAGACCCTGCTATACACTCTTCTATCGCCACATCTAAATCTGCATCTGGTAATATAATTGCGGGATTTTTTGCTTCAAGACCTAAAACCAAACGTAATCTATTAACTTTAGGATGTTGAGTTTGTAAAGATTTTGCTGATGAACTATGTCCAATTAAAGCTAAAACATCTATTTTACCTGATTTCATAATAGGAGTAGCCAAAGTTCTACCTCTACCATAAATAATATTCACCACTCCTTTTGGAAAACTATTCTGAAATGCTTCCATTAAAGGTGAAATTAATAACACTCCAAATTTGGCAGGCTTAAAAATTGCTGTATTTCCCATAATTAGTGCAGGAATCAACAAACAAAAGGTTTCATTTAACGGATAGTTATAGGGTCCTAGACACAAAACTACTCCTAAGGGCCCTCTTCTAATGTGAGCATTGACACCGCTATTTTTATTAAACTTTGCGCTGTCTCTATCCATTTGTTTATAAGCTTCAATGGTATCGTAAATATAATCTATGGTTCTGTCAAATTCTTTTTGTGAATCTGGGAGTGTTTTCCCAATTTCCCACATTAATAAATTCACAATTTCCTCTCGTTTGGTTTTCATTTGAGCCACAAACTTGTCCATACAGGCAATTCTGTCTACAACTTTCATTGTTGGCCAAAGTCCTTTACCTCTATCAAAAGCATCACACGCAGAATTCAACGCTTCGTTAGCTTGCGCTTCACCTAGTTGAGGAATAGAGCCCAATAATGTTGGCTTGTAAGTATCTGTTGAAGAAATAGTGGAGTACACATCTGCTGTCTCACCTGTCCAAGTTTTTAAAACACCATCAACTAAATAGGTGTTTTGAGAAATTGTTTTCTTGATTTTAAATTGATCTGGTATATTCATCATAGATTAAGTTTAAAACATTATTAATGATTTAAGGATACTAATTTACACATCTCTAAACCAAAAATTGAAATAAATCTGGTTTATCATTTAAATAATCACCATAAAAATTATGACGTTTCATTCTGGCAATAAGCGGATCAAGGTCTTTTGCTGACTTTAATTCTAATCCAACAACAGCTGCACCTTTGAATCTATTGGTCTTTTTCGTATATTCAAAATGAGTTATATCATCATCTGGTCCCAAAATATCAGCAACAAATTCTCTTAACGCTCCAGCTCTTTGAGGAAATTTAATTATAAAATAATGTTTGATATTTTCATAAAGTAAAGCTCGCTCTTTAATTTCTGCAGTTCTAGTAATGTCATTATTACTACCACTAACTATACATACTACATTTTTGTCTTTAATTTCGTTTTCATAAAGATCTAAAGCTGCAATACTAAGGGCGCCTGCAGGTTCTACCACTGTAGCCTCCTTATTGTACAAATCTAAAATAATTTGACATATTTTTCCCTCTGGAATCGTGATCATATCATGTAAATTTTCTTTACACAATGAGAAATTTAAATTTCCAACTCTTTTAACTGCAGCTCCATCAACAAAATTATCAATAGACTCTAGTACTATATTTTTATTCGCCTCAATAGATGCAGACATTGAAGGAGCACCCTCTGGCTCTACACCTATGATTTTTGTGTTTGGTGAAACCTGTTTAAAATATGATGACAAGCCTGATGACAAACCACCTCCACCAACTGGCACAAAAATATAATCTATAGGTGCATTAGTTTGTTCTAAAATTTCTAAACCAACTGTAGCCTGCCCTTCAATGATTTTTTCATCATCAAATGGATGTATAAATGTTTTTTGCAACCTTTCTGCTTCAAGAGTTGCGGCATATTTTGCATCATCAAATGAATCTCCTATTAAAACAACATCTATGTATTGTTCTCCAAACATTTTTACTTGATTAATTTTCTGCTTGGGTGTTGGAGTAGGCATATAAATTACACCATGTATTTTTAATAACTTACATGAGAGTGCTACCCCTTGTGCATGATTTCCTGCACTAGCACAAATCACCCCTTTGATACGTTCTTTTTCAGTTAATGAAGATATTTTGTTGTAAGCACCTCTTATTTTATAGGACCTTACTTGCTGCAAATCTTCTCTTTTAAACAAAATAGTACTTTGGTATTTTTTAGAATAATAATCATTCTTAACCAAAGGAGTTTTCAAAGCAACTTCTTGCAGGTTAAGAGAAGCTTTCTTTATGGCTTCTATTGTTGGTCTATAAATTACCTTGGTTTTCATAAAAAAAATTAATAAACTACTTCTTATTTAAGCAACTGTCTTAATAACTTTCATAGCTGTCATAGAAGCTCTTAACTGCTCTCCAACTATTTCTACTGGATGATTTCTAATAATTTTATTAATTCTAATCAATTCTTGATTATCAACACCATTCTCTGAACTAAAAGATTTACCAATTACATTTGTAGAAACTGTTTTCATAAAATCAGTTAATAAAGGTTTACAAGCGTGATCAAATAAATAACATCCATATTCTGCTGTATCTGAAATTACTCGATTCATTTCAGCCAATTTCATTCTTGCAATTGTGTTTGCAATTAATGGTGTTTCGTGTAAAGATTCATAATATGCAGATGCATCTATTATACCAGATTCTGTCATAGCCTCAAAAGCCAATTCTACACCAGCTCTTACAAAAGCAACTAATAAAGTTCCGTGGTCAAAATACTCTTGCTCTGTAATTTCTTGATTAGTAATTTCTTGTTTTTCAAAAGCAGTTTCTCCAGTTGCAGCTCTCCAAGTTAATAAGTTAATATCGTCATTTGCCCAGTCTTCCATCATTGTTTTAGAGAAATGACCAGTCATAATATCATCCATATGTTTTTGAAATAATGGACGCATGATATCTTTTAATTCTTCAGATAAACGAAATGCTTCTATTTTTGCAGGGTTAGATAATCTATCCATCATATTTGTAATACCACCGTGCTTTAAAGCTTCAGTTATAGTTTCCCAACCATACTGAATTAACTTAGCTGCATAACCCGCATCAATTCCTTCTGCTACCATTTTATCGAAAGATAAAATTGCTCCTGTTTGTAACAAACCACATAAAATAGTTTGTTCTCCCATTAAATCAGACTTTACTTCAGCTACAAAAGAAGATTCTAAAACTCCTGCTGTATGACCTCCTGTAGCAACTGCATAAGCTTTTGCCTGTGCCCAACCTTTTCCTTCTGGATCATTTTCTGGATGAACAGCTGTTAATGTTGGCACTC